>Ga0247842_10000611_pt1 | contig 72285 bp, 61 predicted proteins | sample LaCruzMarch2015__3_FD_192411 | JGI IMG/M metagenome (GOLD analysis project Ga0247842, IMG submission 192411) | Freshwater microbial communities from meromictic Lake La Cruz, Castile-La Mancha, Spain - LaCruzMarch2015_19m | ecosystem: Environmental > Aquatic > Freshwater > Lake | place: Spain... | reverse complement strand
GTGCATCAGGCGGACTTCAACCTGAACGGCTAATTGGGTTGTAAGGCTCTTTCATCCTTAAAGGTATTTTATTAATTTTACGCACGCCTCGTGGCGCACCAGAGGATCGCAAAGCATTAAAATACAGTAGAATATCTCTGCGCAACTTTGCGCCTTCTTTGCGTTTCTCTGCGGTAAAAAGACTTTTGATACAGCCACAGTGAGAGTTTGTGTAAAGTAGTACATGTTATCAGCTGTTATGATATAGCCTTCTTGGTTTATGGGTCTTATATTTCACATCAGATATTAACGCTTAACTTGCCGCTTTTCCTGTTAATGAGGTAAACGCCGGCTAAAATTAAGATCATGAAAATCATGTAAAGTGCGGTAATTTTTTCATTATCAAGAAGACCCCACATGATGGCAAAAATTGGAATGACGTACGTGACCGAAGCCCCGGTTATGGCCGAAGAATGGCGTATAAGGCTATTCATCAGCAGCATGGCCAGAGCAGTTCCGACAATACCAAGAATAGCCAGGGACATCAGATGTACCGGCCATTCAGGATTTGAAATAACCTGGGTAAAACTCGTAGTAAACAAATATACAATTGCCACAGGACCAATAAAAAGGAATGAAAGAGAGGTAACCTGTACTCCTGTCAAATGTTGTAAATGAGATTTGATTTGATTCATGCTGAATGCATAAAAGCATGTTGCTAAAACAATAAAAAGGGCATAGTTGTTAAAAGTGCCCAATTGATATCCGTTACCTGTAAGAATTAGTCCTATAGCACCTGCCAGCCCAAGTGACAATCCCACTGCCTGTAACCATCTGAATGATGTTTTATGAAAAAGAAATCCAACCACAAGCGTAAACAATGGTGTCAGTGAATTGAGCATCCCTGCCATAGAACTGTCGATACGGGTTTCTGCTTTCATAAAAAGGAAGGCAGGGAAAAAACTTCCGAGAAAACCAGCGATCAGAAGACTTATACACACAAATCCTGGTGCAATTGCCATCAGCAATAACAGGTTCTGAATTAAGCAGTTTACCTATTCTTCTTTTTGAAATCATTAACCATATCATTACAAAGATTGAGATTGCAGAAATAATAATGCCCCAGAATGTTGTTTCAGGATGATGACGGTTGAACAGGTTTAGTATAATACCTGTAATTAAACCGGCTGACAACAGATAAAACGCTGTTCCTGTTATTTTGAGTGCATTAATCTCAAATCTGTTTTTGGAACTCTCTGGATTTTGTCTGATGCGTGTAATCATAACTGCAATGCCAATTCCCGACATTACTTCGATAAAACTGTCTGCTCCAAACCCGGACAAGGTGAGTATCTCATCCTGGTAACCTATTATCATTGATATAATTCCCTCGATGATATTATAAAATATTGTAAACAGGCTTAATTGATAAGCCCGTTTATACAATTTAATTTCCTGCTCCATATTATTTGCTTTTTGTCATCAAATCCGTCACAATTCTAATAAACCGGAAGTTAAACATATGAAAGAAACAGACTGAACCGGCAAAGGTTTTGCAAACAACTTCACTAAAGTTGAAAAGGATGAAACCGGGCGGTTCCATCCTTTTACTAAAACTAACCAAACTAACTAACCTAACTAAACAAACTTATGAAAAAAAACCTAATGCAAATTTATTACAGATTTCACCTTTTGCCAAATTTTTTAAGTTAACGAATTGTAAAAGAATTGAAAAGTTGTGTTAATTTTAAATAAGCCTGTTATTTGAGAATGATTAGTAGATTTGTGCAGCAAAATATTAAGGGTTTGGTACACACAATTACTTTATCGGATTAAGTATTAAAAAAAAATTCGTGCGGAAGGAAATCATCAAGGGGTATTTATATATAATACTGGCAACGGTTGCTTTTAGTAATGTTTATGTTTTCAGTAAAGCTGCTTTAAATGAGGTTTCGTTACCGTTGTTCCTGTTTTTAATGTGTTCTGCAGGATTTATTATCAACCTGGTCATCCTATGGTTGAAAGGGGGCTTTGTAAAACTGTTCAGTGTGCCACGCAACAGGTGGTGGATATTTCCTGCACTTGGCTGCATAGAAATTTTTACTGTATCTACTTTTTATGCTTCAGTAAATGCTATTTCAGAGCCAGCCGTAACTGGATTTCTCGGAAATCTTTTTCCCCTTTTCACTACAATACTGGCAATTATGTTTCTGAAAGAGCGGTTTACGGCTATTGAAACAGTTGGCATTATTATCGTTTTTGCCGGAGCATTACTCACAAGTTATTCCGGCAACCTCAGCTGGAAGAATTTTTTTATCCCGGGTGTTGGTCTGGTTGTCATGAATTGCATGGGAGCAGCAACAGCTACTGTAATTGTCCGGGCAAAGGTAAATTACCTGTCTCCTGAAATTCTTGTCTTTAACCGCACCTTCTGGTTACTGATCTTTTTTTCCGCCTGGGTGATTATCGCGCGAACACCTGTTATAATTTCTTCTGCGGCATTAGCAAATACGTTTATTGCAGCAATCCTGGATCCTGTTTTAGCAATCTTACTGGTATATAAAGCATATCAGTACATCGAAGCTTCGCGGGGTACTATTATTCAATCTGCCAAAGGGTTAATCATAATACCGGCAGCATATTTTTACTTTGGTACGATACCTCTGCCATACCAGATTGCGGGTGGAATTCTGGCAATGGCTGGTGTAGTAATAATTGGATTAGGACAGTACGCATTGAATCAGAAACACGAAAGCGGAAATGCAAATCAGGGAAAATTATGAGAGAAACCGGCAAAACGACCGGGACAGCAGATGAAAAAACAATTAAAGGTTAAAGCGGAAACCTGGCTATTTCCGCTTTTAGCCTGTCACCATGAAATTCGCAAACAGACATTCTTATCCGCCACTCCTTCGGAAAGGCACTGTTAAAACGATTACCCAGATTTTTTATCCAGCCCAAAGGAACATCCCTGTAGGTAATAAGATTCCATCCTTTGGCAGCAGGTACCGGCAAAATATCATCCCTTTTCAGATAAGTGATAGCATCCTCTATCGTTAAACCTATAGATGGCAGGGCAGAACGGTTTAATATACCCGACAATGCCAGTTCATGCGAAGGAAGCAAATCTTTTTGTTTCAACTCCCCTATTTTTACTCCCGCATGAATAATTTGAAGATTATTTTTAATATGCAATAATTCAGATAACTGATGTGAAGGAAATGCCAGTAATGAATTCCCAAACCGCAACACATCAAGATTTTTATCATCAAATAAAGTTCGGGCAATGATTTTATCAGTCTTCGAAGCAAGTAAGGGATTATCCCTGATTCTTCTTTGGGCTGAATCGTAGCTTCCCTTTTTCCGGACAACAGCCATAAAGAAGCCTTCGCCGGATACTTTGTGCGGATAAAACCTGTAGCATGGAAATCCGCCGGCGTCGGTAACCTTAATTCCCCAAGCATCACTAATTTTTAATTCAACCGGCTCAATATCTGCAAATTCGTTAAGCCACTCAATATTTTCCTCATTCTCTTGAGGATTAAATGTACAAGTACTATAAATTAGTATTCCCCCTGTGCGTAGAGCAGGCCATACATCGCTAAGAATGCGTTGCTGACGCCGGGCACAGAGTTTGGCCTTTTCAGGTGACCATTCATTAACAGAATTTGGATCTCGCCTGAAAAGTCCCTCGCCGGAACAGGGCGCATCAACAAGCAATAAATCAAAAAAACCTGCCAATCGCTGAAAATCATGTGGATCATTGTTAGTGACAATTACATTTGAACTTCCCCACTTTTTTAAATTTAGCGACAAGATCTGAGCCCGTGCCCTGATCACATCGTTACAAACCAACAGGCATTCTTCAGGTAGCAGCGAGGCAAGATGGGTTGATTTCCCACCAGGGGCGGCACACAAATCCAATACTGTCAGCTTCGTTTTTATGTCTAACTGCTTTATTGCTGTCTCCAAAAACATGGAACTGGATTCCTGTACATAGTAAACACCTGAATGGAAAAACGGATCTATAGTGAATAGGGGTCTCATCGGGACCAAATAACCAGTATCGCAATAACTTACAGGCGTCAATGATACCTTGTCCAAATACTTGGATGAATTTATCCTGATGGTAGTTGAAGTCTCATTATCAAATGATTGTCGGAATTCATCGAATTCGTCATTCAGAACATTCATCATTCGCCTGGAGAACATTTCAGGTAGAATCATTGCTAATTATTAAACCATTAATTTTCAAAATTAGCCCTTTTTTAATGGCATTTCAGATTCTAATCAAAAAAATGCCAGTTATTTAATATAATTATAAAAAACTATTTCATTATTTATTTAGCTTTACCATGTTATCACGATATTGTCGTGATTTGTGTATATATCTGATTTAATATAGGTTAATATGTCATCTTCGTTTCGGTTACGTTATTTTCTGGGACAAATTCCCACTGCGCAAAAGATTGATAAAGATTGGACTGAACTTTTTTTGAAGCGTAATGAATTACAACTGATTGAATCCTCCAAAGAGCTTGCACGGTACAATGAGCTGCAACAACTGGTTCAAAATGAAGATTTTAAGAACAAAAAGCATGAAATTATCAACCTGAAATTTAAGGGCAGCCCTGAAAACCTGGTTCTCACCGAATTGTCGGGACTTGAAAAGTCGAAACCTATCAAAAATTATTTTAAATTCATTCAATCACCGGAATTCAACAGGATTAATAAGATTTTGGTAAGTTCAGATCTTGCACGTTATCTCGAACTTAAAAAAATTATTGAATCACCAGAATTTATCAACCGAAAAAATGAGGTTGAATCATTGCGGTTCAAAGGTTCTCCAGAATATGTTAAAAGACAGGAATTTAACGCGTTACAAAAGAAGTCGGATCTAAAACATTACTATTCTGCAATAGAGACTGAAGAGTACCTTACTTTTATAGAGCTGGATTCCTATGAAAAGAATAGGATTAAGGAAGAAATGAAAAGAGAGAAGGATCCTAAAGTAATCATATATCACAATTTCATAAAATCCAGGGATTATAAAAACCTTAAAAAAATTGAAAAGCTTGGCCTTGTTACTGAACTTGAAAATTTGAAACAGGAGATAAATTCAAATGTTTTTCTTGAGCGGGAAGCCTTTCTTAAAAACAGGGATCGTTTTAAGTCGACTCCTGATTATGCTGCTTATGAAGAGTTTTCCTTAATATCAAAAAAGTATGGCATTGGTCAGCCAAAATCTTTCATATCAACATTCCGCACTAAAAATAAAGAGATTACCAAAAGTTCTGATTATCCGCGTTATCTTGAACTGAAAAAAATTGTTGAATCATCAGATTTTTTAAAACGTAAAAAAGATACAGAATCACTCCGTTACAAGGGTTCGCCTGAATATATTAAAAGACGGGAATATAATGCATTACAAAGAAATCCCCGTTTGGAACAATACTTAATAACTATAGCATCTGATAAGTACCGGATATTTTTGGAACTCGATCCGCAGGAAAGAATGAAGCAGCTGGAAGATATTCAAAGGAAGAAAGATCCGAAAGTAACAATGTATTATAAATTTCTGAAATCCGGGGATTATAAAAATCTTATTCTTGTTGAAAAACTGGGTCTGCCTTCGAGATATGAGTTGCTTAAACGGGAAGTCAATACTCAGCTTTTTCTTGAGCGTGAGGCTTTCCTGAAGAACCGGGGCCGTTTCGAAACTACGCCCGATTACCCCCTTTTCAATGAGTTTAGGGGACTGGCTAAAAGTAGTGACATTCAATTCTATCTGAAATGGATCAGTTCGCCTCTCTACACTAATTATTTGAAAGTAGATACATCTAAAGAATTGTACCGTCTCAGGGAATTAAGATTGAAAATCAAGGAAGAGCCGTTTAAAAAGCAGGTAGTATTTCTAAAGGATAGAAGGAGATACGAATCCACCCCTGAATATAAGTTAGAGACAGAACTCAAAGAATTGGAGAATAGTAAGATGATAAAAACTTATCATAGGCTTAAAGAGTGTCCTGAGCTTAAATTTTTCGATCATTGGGATATTGTTCTTGAGGAGAATTTTTCAGACCACCAGCTTACATCAAAGCTTTGGGAAACTGAAAATTATTGGGGTTCGAAAATGGCAGGTTGCAGTTTTTCCCAGGCGAACGAACTTCAGGCGTATTCAGGAAAGAAAAACATACAGATAGATGACAAGGTGCTTTCAATTGTGTCAAAGCCTGAAAAATCGGAGGGGAAAGTCTGGGATCCGTCTATCGGACTGATTCCAAAAAAATTTGATTATAGTTCAGCTGTTTTAAACACAGGAAACAGTTTCAGGTTTAAAGAGGGAATCGTTGAGGCAAAAGTGAAATTCCGGGCTGAAGGGGCAATAACAAGTGCATTTTCCCTGACCGGAAACCATCCTTTTCCGCAAATCGATGTATTCAGGAGCGGACATAAACGTGTAGGTGTCGGGATTATTGATCAGCAGGGTACTGGCGGAACAAAGAAATTAATTCAGATTAAAGGATTAAATTTCAGTAATTTTCATATATTCAGACTTGAAATTTTTGGTAGTTCGCTGGTTTGGAAAATCAATAATCATGAAGTTCACCGCGAAGTGTTTAAACATAATTTAGGTGAACTATTCCTTAATTTTACCGGGAGTCTTCACAAACCCCTAAAAGAAGAATTGCTGCCGCACAGATTTGAAATTGATTGGGTAAGATGCATAAAAAGAAAATAAATTTTTCAGATTGACAAAAAAAAGCTGGTTCGATGAGTTTGATGGTTCAATAACTATCTGCAATAAGGAAGGGATTATAATCTATATGAACAATGCTTCCAAAAAGCAGTTTGTAAAATATGGTGGTGGTAATTTGCTCGGAACGGACCTGCTAGGGTGTCATCCGGAACCATCCCGCCTGAAACTGGAATATATGTTAAAAACTCCATCAAGTAATTGTTATACAACTGAAAAAGAAGGTATTAAAAAATTAGTTCACCAATCACCCTTATTTGAAAACGGAATATTTAGCGGTATAATAGAAATTTCGTTTGAACTTCCCCAACCATTACCAAATTTTATTCGTGATTAATATTCAAAACGATCGGATCTGCATTTCTCAGCAGGTTTCAACAATATATTTTTTTTTATTTACCCTCAGTTCGATTCCAACGAAACTTTCATTCTTTTCTCTATAATCATTCTAAATTATTCTGATCAATTTTCAAGATTTGAATTTCGAATGATTTGGTTGTTTGTTCTAATGCCTTGTAATCTTTGGCTTCAAACCGTGTTGTGCTGTTGTTTTTCACGATAATGTTGTTTTTCACTATTACTTCATTTTAATAAGATTGTTGATGAGAGTTTGTCAGCAAGAATTGAAGTTTTATATTTGCCATCCAAAAGATTCAAATTCATACAAAATAACAATGAAGGGTTTAAGAATTTTTGTACTTGCAAAGCAGGTTCCCGATACAAGAAATGTTGGGAAAGATGCAATGAAAGCTGATGGGACTGTGAACAGGGCCGCACTGCCTGCTATTTTTAATCCGGAGGATCTCAATGCACTCGAGCTGGGCTTACGTGTAAAGGACGAGATTCCTGGTACAACTGTTACTATATTAACCATGGGGCCCGGACGTGCCGCTGAAATTGTACGGGAGGGTTTATATCGTGGCGCAGACGGGGGCGTTTTATTGACCGACAGGGCTTTTGCCGGTTCTGATACATTGGCAACCTCGTATGCATTATCCCAGGCGATTAAAGAGATGGGTAATTTTGATCTTATTATCGCTGGTCGGCAGGCAATCGATGGCGATACTGCCCAGGTTGGGCCTCAGGTCGCTGAAAAGCTGGGGTTGAATCAGATAACTTATGTGGAAGCGATTCTAGGGATCGATAAATCGCATATAACAGTCAGACGCCGTCTGGATAATGGGGTTGAAACTGTAAAAGCACCTGTACCACTATTACTTACCGTAAATAGCACTGCTCCCGATTGTCGTTCACGGAATGCAAAACTTCTGATGAAGTACAAACATGCCCGCACTGTTACCGAGCGTCAGGATGCTGCTGAAGATTATCTTTATCTTTATGATTCACGCCCATTCCTGAACATTCAGGAAATGACAGTTAATGAGATTAAATCGGAGGCTGATCAACTTGGCTTATCGGGTTCTCCGACAAAAGTAAAGCGCATTGAGAATGTTATCTTGCAGGCAAAGGATGCTAAAAGATTGACTGCTGCCGATGAAGGTATTAATGACCTGATGAGGGAATTAATCGAAAGCCATGTTATTGGCTAGTAGTTAATTGTTTACGTGTAAAAAAAAATATCAAAGAATGAATAACATATTTGTTTATTGTGAAGTTGAAGAAGGGGTAGTTGCAGATGTGAGCCTTGAACTCCTCACCAAGGGACGTAATCTGGCCAATGAATTGAAATGCCAGCTCGAAGCAGTTGTAATTGGCGACAGTCTAAAGGATATTGAGAAGCAGGTTATTCCTTATGGTGCAGATATGCTCTATATTATTGATGATCCACGTATGTCGCCTTATACGACTGCGCCACACGCGGCTGTCCTGATAAAACTATTCCGGGAAGAAAAACCTCAGATTGCATTAATGGGAGCAACACCTATTGGCCGCGATTTGGGACCGAGGGTTTCTTCTGCTCTTCATAGTGGTTTAACTGCGGATTGCACAAGTCTTGAAATAGGCGATCATGAAGATAAGAAGGCTGGTAAGATATACAAGAATTTGTTATATCAGATCAGGCCCGCTTTTGGCGGAAACATAATTGCATGGATTATCAATCCCGATTGCCGGCCTCAGATGGCAACTGTCCGGGAGGGTGTAATGAGAAAGGAAATTTTAAACTCAAATTATCTTGGAAAGGTTATTCGGCTTGATGTTTCGAAATATGTTTCAGACACTGATTTTGCGGTTCAGGTAATTGAACGGCATTTGGAGAAGCGAAAAATCAATATAAAAGGGGCTTCCGTTGTAGTGTCCGGAGGGTATGGTGTCGGCTCAAAAGAAAACTTCAAACTGCTCTATGAACTTGCAGATGTGTTAGGTGCTGAAGTGGGAGCCTCCCGTGCAGCTGTCGATGCAGGCTACACCGATCATGAGAGGCAGATTGGACAGACTGGTATTACAGTGCGTCCGAAATTATATATAGCGTGTGGGATTTCAGGTCAGGTTCAGCATCGGGCCGGTATGGAAGAATCTGCTCAGATAATATCAATTAATACTGATCCGGAAGCTCCGATTAATTCTTTGGCCGATTATGTCATAACAGGAGATCTCGCAGAAATAATTCCAAAAATGATCAGGTATTATAAACAAAATACGAAGTAAATCGTGTTTTACCGGTTTATATCAAAATAATAAAAGAGAAATGGCAAATTTTTATAACGATAACAGAGACTTAAAATTCCACCTGACGCACCCAATGATGCAGAAGCTGGTGATGTTGAAGGAGCGTGATTTCGCCGACAAAGGAAGCTTTGATTATGCCCCGCTCGATTTTGAGGATTCAATGGATAGCTATGAGCGTATTCTTGAAGTAGTGGGAGAAATCAGCGGTGATATTATCGCCCCAAATGCCGAATCAATAGATACCGAAGGACCACGGGTTGTCGACGGACGAGTTATATACGCAAGAGGTACTCAAGAAAATCTGGATGCCCTGATTAAAGCTGGTTTACTAGGGATTACCTTGCCAAGAAGATTTGGCGGGTTGAATTTTCCGATTGTCCCCTACATAATGGCAGGCGATATTGTATCGCGTGCTGATGCCAGCTTTGTAAATATCTGGGGTCTGCAGGACTGTGCTGATACTTTAAATGAATTTGCATCAGAAGAACAAAAAAAAAGATGGCTGACACGGGTTGTCCAAGGAGAAACTATGGCAATGGATCTTACGGAACCTGATGCCGGATCTGATCTTCAGGCGGTACAACTTAAAGCCTCCTATTCAGAAACAAAAGGAACGTGGTTACTAAACGGTGTTAAGCGATTTATTACTAATGGAGATGGTGATATTGCACTGGTATTGGCCCGTTCGGAAGAGGGTACACGCGATGGCCGTGGCTTATCGATGTTTGTCTATGACAAACGAAAAGGAGGAGTCTCCGTACGCCGGATAGAACACAAGATGGGTATCATTGGGTCTCCGACCTGCGAACTTGTTTTCAAGGATGCACCTGGCGAATTGATCGGTAACCGCAAGATGGGATTGATCAAATACGTAATGGCATTGATGAATGGAGCAAGGCTTGGAATCGCCGCACAATCGGTCGGTATTTCAGAAGCCGCTTATCGCGAGGCATTGCAATATGCTAAAGAACGTACACAGTTTGGGAAAACAATTATCCAATTTCCTGCTGTTTACGAAATGCTGTCTGTTATAAAAGCAAAACTAGATGCTTCAAGAACATTACTTTACGAAACATCGAGGTTCGTCGATCTCTACAAAACCTATCAGCATATTTCCGAGGAGCGTAAACTGACTAATGCTGAACGTGATGAGATGAAAGATTTTCAGCGGTTGGCAGATCTGTTTACTCCACTTGCCAAAGGTATCACTTCAGAGTTTTGTAACCAGAATGCATATGATGCAATTCAGATTCACGGTGGATCGGGTTTCATGAAAGATTATGCAGTTGAGCGCATCTACAGGGATGCCAGAATTACTTCAATTTATGAAGGGACAACTCAGCTACAGATAGTAGCAGCAATACGAGGAGTCACTACAGGAGGTTATCTCAGACAAATACACGTGTATGAAAAGCATGACCTGAAACCTGAACTTGAAAAATTCCGCCGTGTATTGATTTCATTGACACAGGATTACGAAGAAGCCCTTGACAAGGTGGTCTCTGTCGGGGATAGTGAATATCTGGATTTTCATGCCCGCCGTTTAGTCGAAATGGCCGGATATATAATCATGAGCTATTTACTTGTTATTGATGCTAACCGTGATATGGAGTATTCCCGTTCAGCACATGTTTTTAATAAAATGGCAAAGGGGGAAATTAAAGCAAGGGCCGAATTTATCAGAGCCTCCTCAATTGAGGATCTGGGATATTACAAATTCTAAAATTAATTACCTTCCCAGCTGTTGCATCTGAAATAGTCATCATTTTATTACTGCAGACCGAAAACAGACGATGGTTCACATTATCCAAAGCGAGGCCCGACGGCTCTTCTCCCGGAGATATAGACCACTCATTTTCAACTTTTAAGGTCACTGAATTAATAACAGTAATGGTGCTTTAATCTTCAATATTTACGAAAATCTTTCCTTTCCCATCTGTTTGCGGGAATTCTGGTTTACCTGATAGCGGAATGTTAGAAATGACCTTCAACGTTAATGCATCAGTTACTGTGGCATTGCTGCTTCTTCCGTTAAAGGTCAAAAGTAGTACGTTTAATCGGATAAAACTGGTTTCAATAATATCATTTATTTTAGGCATGAACAAATACCGCCATTTTTGTTAGTAATCTTATAACTGAAAATTTCATCGGATTGACTTTTTTTGTCGCTTATCTGTCCTTAGATTTGCCAATATAAACTTACGGATAGAAAGAGGAATAAAATTATCAGAAATCATCTTATATGGAATACCATAAAATTAATCATTTACGGGAACTGGAATCCGAATCAATTTTTGTTATCCGTGAGGTAGTAGCCCAATTCGGGAAACCAGTGATGCTTTTTTCAGGAGGCAAGGATTCGATCGTAATGTTTCACCTTGCCCGCAAAGCTTTTCATCCTTTGAAAGTTCCGTTTCCACTGATGCATATTGACACCGGACATAATTTCGAGGAGACTATAAAATACCGTGATGATCTGGTTGAAAAAACTGGTACAAGGCTCATTGTTAAGTATGTGCAGGATTCGATAAATGAAGGACGGGCAGTTGAAGAGAAAGGTTTAAGTGCCAGCCGTAATGTTCTGCAAACTGTCACACTTCTCGATGCTATTGAAGAGATGAAATTTGATTGTGCAATGGGTGGCGGACGGCGTGACGAGGAGAAAGCCAGGGCTAAAGAGCGTTTTTTCTCACACCGTGATGAGTTTGGACAATGGGATCCTAAAAACCAGCGACCTGAACTGTGGAATCTTTTCTGCGGGGCAAAACATTTAGGTGAACATTTTCGTGTTTTCCCTATAAGCAACTGGACTGAAATGGATGTCTGGCAATATGTTTTACTGGAAAATATTAACATGCCGAGTTTATATTTTACTCATCAGCGCGAAGTCTTTTGCCGCGATGGTGCATGGCTTGCAAGTGCCCCTTTTATGCAGCTGAAAACTAACGAGAAAACAGAAATAAAAAATGTCCGTTGTCGTACTATTGGCGATATAACCTGCACTGGGGTGACGCTTTCGGAGGCAAATACACTGGAAGAGATTATTGAAGAAGTGGCAGCAAGTCGTGTGACTGAGCGGGGCAGCAGGGCCGATGATAAACGTTCTGAAGCAGCAATGGAAGATCGCAAACGGGAAGGATATTTTTAATAGTTGCTATTACCTGTACAAATCCGGTTTTAAACTGACCAGCTAAGCTGGAGTCAAAAAAGGGAACCATTAAATAAATGATAAACTTCAATATGTCTAAAAAAGGTGATGGATATCTCGATATGGAATTGCTGCGGTTCACCACTGCAGGGAGTGTTGACGATGGAAAGAGTACATTGATTGGTAGGTTATTATATGATAGTAAAGCCATTTTTGAAGATCAGATGGAGGCTTTGGAGCAGGCAAGCATCAGTCGAGGAGGTGAAGAGGTTAATCTTGCCTTATTGACCGACGGACTGCGTGCCGAACGAGAACAGGGTATTACAATTGATGTTGCATACCGGTATTTTGCTACCCCCAGACGAAAATTTATTATCGCCGATACCCCGGGACATATCCAGTATACACGCAATATGGTGACCGGAGCGTCAACATCAAATGCTGCTGTAATTCTTGTTGATGCCCGTAATGGAGTGACCGAGCAGACTCGTCGTCATGCTTATATTTCTGCCTTACTGAATATTCCGCATGTGCTTGTCTGTGTAAATAAGATGGATCTTGTAGGCTTTAATCAGGAAGTATTTGAAAGCATTAAGGCAGATTACATTCATATGGCCGGACGTTTAGGTAATCAGGATATCTATTTTGTACCTATCAGCGCCAAACTTGGCGATAATGTAGTCGATGAATCGACAAATATGCCATGGTATACCGGGTCGACTTTTTTGGGATTACTCGAAATGCTACCGGTCGGTCTGGATTGGAACCTGACCGATCCCCGTTTTCCTGTTCAATATGTAATTCGCCCTATATCAGACGAATACCATGATTACCGCGGTTATGCCGGACGGGTTGCCAGCGGAGTTTTCAGAGTAGGTCAGCAGGTGGCTGTTTTTCCCGGCGGACAGGAAACTAAGATTGAAGCAATTGATTTTGCAGGAGAAAGCCTTGACTTTGCATTTCCTCCCCAATCTGTTACAATCAGGCTTACCGATGAATTGGACGTCAGCAGGGGATCGATGATTGTAGATGCCGTTAATCAGCCGCAGCAATCGCAGCAAATCGATTTAATGGTATGCTGGCTAAACGAAAAGCCCCTTGTATTGAGGGGGAAATACCAGGTTAAGCACAATTCTAATGAAACACGATGTATCATCACAGAAGTGAAGTACAAGGTGAATATAAATACAACAGAAGAAATTCGCGATGATTTAAATATTGGTCTGAATGAAATTGCACGTATCACAATTAAAACCACCAGGCCGCTGTTTTTCGACCCCTACAGGAAAAACCGCGACACAGGCAGCCTGATACTTATAGATGAAGGAACAAATAATGTGGTTGGTGCCGGAATGATCCTGTAACCTGCTGATTTAATAATCAACCCTTCAAGCGGTTGAAAACCCTTCAAGCGGTTGAAAACCCTTGAAGGGTTGAGATTCCGGTCAAGCTTATATTCAAAAAAACTATTACTTCTCAACATAAAAAAAGGAGTCATTTGTAACTCCTCTTTTTTGTGAAATCTATTGTATTTCTAAAGTTTTATTCCCAAAGTAAATAATATTTCGCTCCTGCTCAAATGAAATTTAACAGGATCAACTCCCACTGAACTTAATTGATAGATGTAGCTGTAATCTGTTTTGGTGCCTAAACTGTATGATACATCTAACGATACATTATTAACCCTATATCCAATCCCGGCATTGAGGGTGGTGTAGTTAAACGAAACATTGGGTTGTGGTACTTTATTAACAACCGATTTATAAGGATTTCCAAATAGTTCAAAACCTGCTCTCAGACTAATAGCATCTGATGGTTTCATTTCTCCGCCAAACCTAAGGTTACTGACTGATTGATATACATTTTTTATATCAGTATTTTCATTTGAGAAATTATAACCGTCACGTCCGTTTCTTAATTTAATCTTTGAAAAGTCGACATACTCATAATCTAATGATATCATGCCTTTTTTCCCGAATTGCCAGGCAAAACTGCCGATCGCCCTCAATGGTGTATCCATTCTATAGCCATAATCGCCAAGCGGTGATTCAGTTTTATGTGTACCATTTGCATCAACACTCACATTCTGTAAATTAGATGACATAACCGAACTATATTCCTCTTTCAGATCAAAGAATGTAGGTGTATGAATTGCTGCTCCAAGCCTTAATGATGGCACAGGCCTGTAGATAATACCCAATTTAAGGTTATAGCCCAGGCCTCTCGTCCGGGCAGAGCTGTAATAATCGAAATATCCGAATTCTCCTTCCTCAGAATATGTTGAGGATTCATTGTAATACAGGTCCTGCATCCCGATTGTTGCACCGAGATACAACTGATGATTGAAATTTGCGCCAAACGATGCAACATATTCATTAAGAAATCCATCTTTGTCAATTATCAGATCCTGATTTACCAACTCATTGGCGAATAGGATTGACTGATAAGAATTGTTGGTAGAATTTGGAACAGGATCTATCAGAAAGTTTTCCCAGGCTAATTTACTTTCCCATGGTATCCCGTTTTCATAAGGATTATTCTCGTCCAGGAGGTCTGAACTTGGAATTCCGTTGGTATTTTCAGCAAACGCATCCATTCTTGAATGAGGCGATCCATTCTTCCCAACTGAAACAGACTGGTTGAAATTATTGAGTTTATTGAAACCAATTCCGAAATTAAATGAAACCAAACCGGAGCCTCCGCTATGAACAGGCGTTGCGAGAACGTACCCAATGTTGCGAAAATTAAAATTATAATTACTGTTATCAGTAATTTGTCCCTGATAAGTTGATTCGGTGCTGTTCAATCCCATAATGTTCAATGAAGTTGACAATTCCGATTTAATATATACTCCTATACCTGCAGGATTAATACTTAGTGAAGAAAAATCACCTCCAATCGCACCCAGGGCATTGCCCATTGCCTTTGATCGGGCAGTTGATCCGAAATTCTGCTGTGAGAAGAGTAAGGACTGGTCAACATATTGACTAAAGGAGATTGCACTAAATCCTGCTATTACAAATAGGGTAAGTATTAACTTTTTCATAATCAATGCATTTTTTGATATTATACGAGAATATTTCGGGAAAACTTTTTATATTAATGTCTGCGGCCTGATCCGCCGCCGCCGCTACCACTGCTGCTGCCGCTGCTGCTTCCGCCTCCTGAGTAAGATCCGCCTCCTGAGTAAGATCCGCCTCCTGAGTAAGATCCACCTGAAGAACTGCTTCTTGAAGGCGCAGAGTAGGAACCTGATGAGCTGCTTCTGGCCGGACTGCCCGACGACCCGCTGTAACTTGAGTTGCTGCTGGAACCCCTTTGATATGTGCTACCTGAAGATGTACCTCTTGAAGAAGACGTACCAGAAGAACCCTGTGGCCTTGAATAGCGGTTGCCCTCGGTGGTTCCCGAATAAGTTGAAGATTGCGGTCGTGAGTATTGACGGGATGTCCCGCTATTGTAAGTAGATTGGGTATTTGTTCTTGGCCTTGAATAAGTAGGAGTATAACCCTGCGAATTTCCGGAAACCGGATTCTGTCTCGTCGACTGACTGCTACGTGATGATGGGTTCACACTTTGCTTCGAAATTCCCAAAGACTGGCTTCTCCTCAGATTTGTGAGCGTTTCAGTATTTCTTGTTGCTCCTGACTGACCGTATGAGTTTATTCTTGCACTCCTGCTTACATTCGGATCAACAGTATATCTGGTTCCTGCCTGACGGGTTGAACTGGTTCCTGATGATCCTGATACCTGACGGCCACCGGATGTACCTGAAAGATTATTTGTGACACCGGATCTTCCGGTCTGTACACGACCTCCAGAATTTACTGAAGAAGATGATCCATATGAAGAACCTCTGCTGCCACTGTATCTTACGGAATTAGATCCCCCAATTCCGGAGTGGTTTTGTCTTCCATAATAACGTTCCCGTGAATTACCATATCTGTCGCCTGAGTGTCCGCCCCAGAATCCATTACCATAGAAACCACCGTAACCATAATATCCGCCGTAAAAGCCACCGTATCCACCCCAGAATGGATTGTATCCTCCCCATCCGTATGAGTACCATGGATCGTACCACCCGCCGAAGTATGGATTATACCAGCTGGAGTAAAATCCGCCGAATCTGCCTCCAAATCCGAGTCCCCAGTTGAACCCCCAACCTGGTGAGTAGTACATATCCCAGTAAGGATCGTATGCGTAGGGGTCATAGAAAGTCCTGATCCGTGTAGTATAACTGATCTCTTCAGGATCATTATAATTGTCGATGAAGTTTAGTGCCTCGTCATCTGATTCATAAACACTATCAGGATCTGCAGTTTCATCATTAAAAACATAGTTGTCACTATTTACTATACCCTCTTTTTTCTCAAGAAGATAATTGTCAACTATCTTTCCGGCCTCTTCCTGCCGCAATCCGGAGATAGTCGTTGAACGTGTACGAGGCTGCTCAATTATTGGCTTAGCACTTTCTATCACGGGCGGATTGTCTCCCGGAGTATAGTAAACATCGTCGCTATAGCTACTTGATGTAACCATAGATCCTGTTGTACAGGCACTTGCAATAAGTGCTATGGCTGAGAGCAGTTTGACATTTGTTTTCATGATTTGTTCTCCTATATATTAATAAATTCCTGAACTTTTTGTTAATTTGTGATCCGAAATTGTCAATATTAATGCAAATATTATACCAAAACTTCAAAAATGGCAAAAGTTCTCACTCCAAAGGAAGAAAATTATTCCCAATGGTACAACGATTTGGTCGCAAAAGCTGATCTTGCTGAAAATTCAGCAGTTCGTGGTTGTATGGTTATCAAACCCTATGGTTATGCTATATGGGAAAAAATGCAGGCCCAACTTGATAAAATGTTCAAGGAAACAGGTCATGTCAACGCTTATTTCCCGCTTTTTATCCCAAAATCATTTTTTTCAAAAGAGGCTGCCCATGTCGAGGGTTTTGCAAAGGAATGTGCTGTTGTTACCCATTACAGGCTGAAGAATGATCCTGATGGGAAAGGTGTTGTGGTTGATCCGGATGCTAAACTGGAGGAGGAGTTGATTATTCGTCCGACATCTGAAACTATAATATGGAGTACCTATAAAAACTGGATACAGTCGTACCGCGACCTGCCCATACTTTGCAACCAGTGGGCCAATGTTGTGCGCTGGGAAATGCGCACCCGCATGTTTCTTCGAACCACTGAGTTTCTTTGGCAGGAGGGACATACTGCCCACGAAACACGCCAGGAAGCACTTGAGGAAACAGAGAGGATGATCAACGTTTATGCTTCGTTTGCAGAAGATTTCATGGCAATTCCTGTAATTAAAGGAGCTAAATCGGCCAACGAACGATTTGCCGGTGCGCTTGAGACATATACTATCGAGGCTTTGATGCAGGATGGGAAAGCTTTACAATCGGGAACTTCACACTTTTTGGGACAAAATTTTGCCAAAGCGTTCGATGTCCAGTATGCGACCCGTGATGGGAAACTTGACTTTGTTTGGGCAACCTCATGGGGGGCTTCTACACGGCTTATCGGTGCGTTGATTATGGCACATTCGGATAATAATGGTCTCGTTCTTCCCCCTAAATTAGCCCCATATCAGGTTGTTATAATTCCAATTTACAAAAATGCAGAGCAATTGGCTGAAATTTCGGTAAAAGCCTCAGAGATTATGGCAAAGCTTCGTGCCCGCGGAATCAGTGTAAAATACGATAACCGGGATTCGCAGCGTCCTGGATGGAAATTTGCTGAATATGAGCTTAAAGGTGTCCCGGTTCGCCTTGCTGTCGGACCACGCGATCTCGAAAACGGCACAGTGGAAGTTGCCCGGCGCGATACTCTTGAGAAAAATATTGAAATGCTTGAAAATATTGATCAGAAGGTGGAAGATCTTCTCATTAGAATCCAAACCAATATATACGACAAAGCATTCAAATTCAGGGCCGAAAATACAAATATTGTTGATTCGTACGATGAATTTAAGGAGTTACTCAATACTAAAGGCGGATTCTTTCTGGCACACTGGGATGGCACATCAGAAACTGAGACCAGGATTAAGGAGGAGACTAAAGCCACAATCCGCTGCATACCATTCGACAGTATTGAAGAGGAGGGGAAATGCATGGTTACAGGGAAACCTTCAAAACAAAGGGTGATTTTCGCGTTATCCTATTAGTTTTATTTCTGCGAAGGTGCAATATTCAGTACTAAAAACATATCACAATGGAAAATAAGGTTGTTGAACGCTTTCTGAGGTATGTCAGATACAATACGTGTTCAGATGCGACGAGTGGTACAACACCGAGTTCTGCCGGTCAGTCACAATTGGCCGCATTACTTGCCATTGAATTGAAAAATATTGGTCTTCAGGATATTGAAGTTGATCAGACAGGATACGTTTATGCAACCCTTCCTGCAAATATTGGCGCGCCTGCACCTGTTGTAGGGTTCATTTCACATTTGGATACAAGTCCTGACTTCACCGGGGCTAATGTTTCTCCGCGTATAATCGGGAGTTATGATGGCGGCGATATAATTCTGAACAAAGCCAGGAATATTATCCTCTCACCTACGGTATTTTCAGAGTTGAATTCATATATTGGCAGGCGTCTGATTGTTACCAACGGCGAAACCTTATTGGGCGCTGATGACAAGGCAGGTATAGCTGAAATTATTACTGCCATGGAATACCTTGTGAAGCATCATGAAATTAAGCATGGAATGGTTAGGATAGCTTTTACACCTGACGAGGAGATTGGCGAAGGGGCGGAAAATTTTGATGTCAGGAAATTTGGTGCTGATTTTGCTTATACCATTGATGGCGGAGAACTTGGAGGACTTGAATATGAGAATTTCAATGCTTCAGGGGCGAAAATAGTTATTCATGGTTCAAGCGTTCATCCAGGATATGCGAAAGGCAAAATGAAAAATGCGGTATTAATTGCCAATCAGTTGATTGGAATGCTTCCTGCAAATGAAGTGCCGGAACATACTGAAGGATATGAAGGATTTTATCACGTTACCCGATTAAATGGATCGGTAGAAAAAGCCGAGATAGAATTTATCCTTCGTGATTTTACGGGAGAAGGGATTGAAAACCGTAAATCGAACCTGCAAAATATTGTGAAACAGATTAATGCAAATTTTGGCGAAGGAACTGCCGAGCTTGCCCTGACGGATCAGTATTTCAATATGCGTGAAAAAATTGAGCCGGTAAAACATATTGTCGATATTGCTGCAGAAGCAATGCGGGAATCAGGTATAAAACCGTTGATTGTTCCAATCCGGGGCGGTACCGATGGTGCACGTCTTTCTTTCAAAGGTCTCCCATGTCCGAATATTTTCAATGGGGGACATAACTTTCACGGTAAATTCGAGTACATCCCGACTCATTCGATGGCCAAGGCTTGTGAGGTAATTGTTAAAATTGTTGAAAAGGTCGGACAGTTGGAAAGAAAATAATTCAATTTTTTGAAAGCGTGAATTTCTGTCTGATTGTTACGAAAACCTTTGACTAAAACAGGCTGTAAATTTGATTGATAATCTTTGATAAATGAATTGGCAGATGTTTTTTTCTCAAATTCTCCTGTTCTTCTGCCCGGCATTGCTCCTGTTTTTACGCCCGGGAAAATAAGACTGGCGTTGAATTTTCTCTTTTTCTCCTTCGATGAAAGCGTTACCGACCATCCTCCATTCATCAGCTTACCCATTTTCATCTCATTATTGAAGCCAAAAGCCATATAAAGATTTCGGTTGTCATTACTGATAGCAAAGAGCAGCCCGCTTTTATCATCATAAAAATTCAAGGGTTTTGTCCATTCCCTGTCATTTCCATCTATTAAAATATCCTGCGTTTTCCATCTCGATTTAGAGACATCGCTTTGAGCCAATGAATTAAAAATCAGCACGAAAATTGCAGTTATCGTCCAACACAATTTAAGCATAAATACATAGTTATTTATTAGATTGATATTGATAAACTGTTGGTTTAGACATTAAACTGGCCAAATTGATTAACGTCCCTTTTGCACGTGTGATCTGATTCATGAATTATTAACACACCCCTAAAGAATATAAAACTTTGTACCTGTATATCCCAACTCTGCTTTGTAGGAAATACGTATCTTAATATTGGTCGTTCATAACTAAGTTAACCGGACCCTTTAAACTTTTTTGGCCATTAACATAACGAAGGGTAAATATTTAGCGAGTCAGATACTGTCAATATAGTGATAAATTCGCCCTTTTATTGAAAATATGTTTAGTTCCATTAGGACTAAATTGAAGCCTGACTGCCTGAAAATCAGCGGAGAGAGTGGGATTCGAACCCACGGTACCCTTTTGGAGTACACACACTTTCCAGGCGTGCTCCTTCGACCACTCGGACATCTCTCCTTTTAGACTATTTCTTCAATACCGATAATTCTAACAAAACCACAAAATTAGGAGAATTTTTTACTTTACAGCACCAAATTTATAAAACCCGTTTCCTGTAAAAAAAAATACACGATACTCAAAAAACGAGCAAGTTTATCATATTATTAAGAAGCGTTCGGATGCGTGCAGAAAAATCACAAAACCGTACAATCAAAGTAAAATGAACACTTTTGTTATCCACTGTAATTCAATATTATAAATCATTTGGTACACTGTTTGTAACGAATATATCTGAAAATTATATTTAAAAATTACTTAATACTATTCGCCATGAAACAATTAACACTACTCATTTTACTTGTAACATTTTGTGTACTTAACACAAATGCAACCGATCTTCCAGGTAATACTATAAATGTAAAGGGGCAATCAAACACCAAATTAGGTGAGTATGCCATCAAAGAACTTCCTCCGGCCGATGTGAACGGAAAGATTATGCGCGCTTTCGAGCTCACATATGCTAACGCACAGAAGTCGGTTTTAATCTATCTCGACGAACGCAACAATTGCAGGGATTATATTGTCCGGTCGAAAAATCTCGAAGTACGGTATGTATGCAAAAAAACTTCTTTTGGAGCTCAACTTTTGACAGTCAAGCAGATGAAATACAAACCTGAGCTGAACGCACTATTTTTAGCCCAGGATGAATTTGAAAGGCAACAGACAATTTCCGAAGGTTCTTTGCCAATCGAGTCAGCACTGGGACTGATCGCAAGTTATTATCCCGGCTTGTTGAAGAGGTCCGATCTGCTCGACTAATCCCGAATTGAGATTTATCAATTATACCTCAGCTGCAGCATCAGACTGCACACTTTTTCAAAACCTGTCAGACCGCTATCTGGCAGGTTCCTCATTTTTATCAATTCAAATCAGCAGACAGCCAGGCCATATCAGGAATAAATCAATTAATATTATCAATCTGATTAAATTTGTATAAACAAATTACTAATTTTAACATCATATAAAGCCAAAAATCAAAACTAAAATTATTTTCCTATGAGAACAGCAACCCGATTTCTTTCTGCAATACTCCTCACTGGAGTACTCTTTGCTTGTAATAGTACGAATTTCACGAAGGAGATAAAAACTGATAAAAACGGTTATTCTTATGAACAGGTAACCAATGACCCTTTAAAAACAAGGATTTACACTTTGAAAAACGGCCTGACAGTTTATCTTTCAGTTAATAAAGATGAGCCTCGTGCCATGGGTCTCATTGGTGTAAGGGCAGGATCAGTAAACGATCCTTCCGAAACTACAGGATTGGCTCATTACCTTGAGCACATGATGTTTAAGGGAACCGATAATTTTGGAACCACCAATTGGGCTGCTGAGAAAGTACTTCTTGACAGTATATCAAATCTTTTTGAACGATATAAAGCGGAAGCTGATGCTTTAAAAAAGAAAGAGATTTACAGGGAAATAGACCGGGTTTCGCAAGCAGCGTCAAAATTTGCTATACCAAATGAGTACGATAAAATGTCTTCATCTATTGGTGCAAAAAACACCAATGCAGGTACAAGTTATGATCTGACTGCTTTTATGAATGATATTCCGGTAAATGAACTTCAAAAATGGATTGAAATGGAATGCGAACGATTTCGCAATCCTGTCCTCCGGCTTTTTCATACTGAACTGGAGACAGTTTACGAGGAATTCAACATGTACCAGGACATGGACAATATGAGGTTGAACAACGCCCTGATGAAAGGTTTGTTTCCCACAAATCCATTGGGACGTGATGTAATTGGTTTTCCTGAACATCTTAAGAACCCCTCCATGGTGAATATTATGAAGTTCTATAGAACATGGTATGTCCCTAATAATATGGCTTTTATTTTAAGCGGGGATATTGATTGCGAAAAGATGATAAAGTTAATCGATAGTACATTCGGAAAATTTGAGCCCGGAGAACTTCCGAATATTGAATTTCCTAAAGAATCAGCCATTACTTCACCAGTTGTAAAAGAGGTTGTTGGACCGGAGGGGGAACAGGTGCAATTGGCATTCCGCTTCAACGGATATAACTCAGAAGACCGTAAATATGTTACCATTATCGACTATATTCTCTCTAATTCAGTTGCCGGGTTGATAGATCTTGATCTGAACCAGCAGCAAAAGGTGCTTCAGGCAGGCAGTACAAGCAATTTCGAGATGGATTATGGATATCATCTCTTCTTTGGGAAACCCCGCCGGGGACAAAAATTGGAGGAGGTACGCAATATGCTTCTTGCTGAGATAGAGAAGGTAAAAAAAGGGGAATTTGATGAGTGGATGATTCAGGCTACTGTCAATAACCTGAAATTGGAGAAGATACGGAGGAATGAGAGTAATGCAAGGGCTTTCACTTTTCTGGATGCTTTCATAAAAAAATCAGATTGGACGAATGAACTGGCATTCAATGATCAACTTGCAAAAGTTACTAAAAATCAGCTTGTTGAGTTTGCCAATGCAAATTACAGGGATAATTATGTTGCAGTATTCAAAAGGACCGGAGTTGCCAGGGATCTTGTGAAAGTTGATAAACCTTCGATTACCCCAATTTCTATCAATCGTGCAGATCAATCCGCTTTTCTGAAGACATTTGTCAGTCAGGGTACTGCTCCCCTTGAACCTGTTTTTGTGAATTATTCTGAGTCAATTAAAGAGGAGAAGCTTAATGAAAAAGTAAATTTCGATTATATTCAAAACACAACAAACGAACTGTTTTCGCTGAATTACTTCATTGAAATCGGAAGTAACCATGATCCTAAACTGGCTCTTGCAGTGAAATATCTCCCATTTCTTGGAACAGAAAAGTTTACTGCCGGACAATTCAAAAAGGAATTGTATAAATTAGGGATTTCCCTGACCGTTAATGCAAGGGCTGATCAGTCTAATGTTTCTATCAGCGGCCTGGATCAGAACAGCACCGCCGGAATAATGCTGCTTGAACAGCTTCTCGCCGAAGCAAAACCAGATAAAGAGGCTTATAACAAATTGATTGATGGCATTTTGAAAGAACGGGAAGATCAGAAAAAGGATCAGAATGTGATTGGCAATGCATTGCAGAATTTTGGAAAGTATGGAAAGGAATCGCCTTTTACAAATATTCTATCCGATGAAATGTTGAAGGCGATCAATCCGGGCGAACTTACTGACATTATCCACAGGTTCTGTAAATATCCCCATCGTGTATTATATTACGGCCCAACTAAATTTGACAAGGCCTTGTCACTAATTAAAGCCAATCATACCCTACCATCAGAAATTATTCCTATCCCGGCTGAAAAGCTTTATGTGGAACAGGTTACAGATCAAAATAAAGTTTTCTTTGTTGACTACGATAAATCTCAGGTTGAAATTGTAATTATGGCGCGTGACCTCCCATTCGATCCGAAAACAATGGTCAACTCACGCGTATTTAATGAGTATTATGGAAACTCCATGAGTTCTGTTGTCTTCCAGGAAATACGCGAGGCAAGAGCATTGGCGTACTCTGCCTGGGCCAATTATTTACGCCCTTCCAAAAAAGAGGATTCATTCTATATTTACGGGGCAGTAGGAACCCAGGCTAATAAAATGATGGATGCAATCAGTGCAATGAACGGGTTGTTTTCAAAAATGATCGTTGATGAAAAATCTTTTAATATATCCAAAGAGAGCGTTATAAAAAGCATTCAGACTGAACGGATAATTAAAAGTAATATTTTCTGGAACTGGCTGCAAAATGAAAAGTTGGGTATCAGTTATGATATACGCAAGGATTATTATGATGCTGCAAGGAACGCTAAGATTGACAATATTCAACAGTTTTTTGATCAACATTTTAAAGATAAGAAGTACACATACATGATTGTAGGAAATAAGAAAGATGTCGATCTCATGAAGCTAAAAACAGTAGGTCCGGTAAATGAGCTAACACTGAAAGACATTTTCAATTATTAATTGAAAATGTCTTTCCATTTCTGTTTAAATAAAGTGGCTGTATCAAAAGTCTTTTTACCGCGGAGAAATGCAAAGAAGGCGCAAAGTTGCGCAGAGCTATTCTGCTGTATTTTAATGCTTTGCGATCCTCTGTGGTTTTTCTTAGCGGCTCTCTGCGGTTAATTTTTTACTTTTGCTACGACCCCTTTTATTTAAAGCATCAGGCCCCTCACCTGTCAAGCCAGCTCTTGAACTCCTGAACACGTTCACGCGCAACGATAATATCAGGATCATCAATGCCATCAATTTTTAGACGTAGCCGGTTATTGCTCCAGGCCAGGATATTGTAGCATGCATTAATCGAAACTATATACTTGCGGTTTATCCTGAAATACCTCTCAGGTTCGAGTAAGGTATCGAGTTGATCCAGTGCGTAATCTATGCAAAAGGTCCTTCTCTCTTTAGTAAAAACAAAACTTGCTTTCTGACTGTAGAAAACCAGGATGTCTTCCACCGGAATACTTTTTATTTTATCGCCTACCTTCACCATAAATCTTGTCTTGAAGATTTTTTCAGGCATTACACTTTTAATCTGAATGGTCTTTTCAAGTACTATTCCTTGTGATAAGAGTAAGGCTTTTTCTATAGCCTGATTAAGTCTCCCTTCTTCAATTGGTTTAAGCAAATAATCTATACCGTTGGTCTTAAAAGCTTCGATAGCATAATGGTCATATGCTGTTGTGAAAATGATTGGGCAGCGGACAGTTACATTATTAAAAACTTCAAAACTCAATCCGTCGGCCAGTTGAATGTCTGAAAAAATCAGGCTGGGTTCCTGGTTATGTTCCAGGTATTTCAACCCGTCACGAACAGATTCAAGTACTGCAACTACTTGCATATAAGGGGCAACCTTTGCCAATAGTCTTTCAAGGTGTTTTGCCGCCCGTGTTTCGTCTTCAAGTATGATCACTTTCATTTCTCTGTCATTCTTAGGATAGGAATCCGAACAAGAAAGCTTTCTTCCGAATGGATGATTTCAATGGGCTGGTCAGAGAAGAAATTAAATTGCTGAATAATATTCTTAAGACCTGTTTTCATCGACTTTTCACTCACACTCTTAGGGTGGATAATATTCTCAACTTCCAGGTAATCGACGCTTCTGCGCAGTGAAATCCGCAAAGGAAAAGCTTCAGAAACTTCATTATGCTTAACCGCATTTTCGATTAAAAGCTGCAGGGTCATGGGCACAATGTAGTCAGCTGAATCAGCTTTTACCTCATTCTCAATAATCAGCTTATCTTCGAAACGGGTTTTAAGTAAAAAAGTGAACGAGCTGATAAACTCAAGTTCATCGTTCAGGGGAACAAGTTCCTTGTCACGGCTGTCAAGTACATACCTGAACAAATCACTCATTTGCCGGATAAACTTTACAGCTAAATCCTGGTCGTCATATACCAGATCGCTCAGAACATTCAGGCTATTAAAAAGGAAATGAGGATTAATCTGATTTCTGAGTGATTCATATTTGTAGGCCATCATTTCTACTTTTAGTTTTTCAGACTGAACCAGCGACTTTTTCCAGGCGCGAAAAAAGCCAACTGAAGTAAAAATCAGTGAAATGATTAGTGAAATAAGCAGGGTGTACGGAAGGGATCTTATAATTCCACCCCATGATTTAATGGGTTGGATACCCAACCATAAGTAATAGTTGAGAAATTGCATCAGGATAAAGGCACTGGTTGAGTATCCGAGAAAAGCCAGAATTTCTATGAAAGTTTTTCTGACCGGGGTTTCAATCCAGGATATCCTCCTGTCAAGATAACCATGAATAAATTGCAGTCCAATCCATTGGGTAAAACTGATACTGAAGACCCAGCAAAAAAGGGCGGGAAAACTATGCCTTTCATCAAGGACCCCGGTCGTAATTGCAAAAATTATAAAAATACTTAAAGCGGCATTTGCAAGTATTAACCTGAACAGGGCAGAGGGTTTGTTCAGAAATCCAGGATTATACATAAGACAAATAAATTAAAAGTTTGATTGCTCAGTAAAAGTAAAGAATATTCCTGTTTCGAAATAAGCAATATAAGCATCCTGAAATAAATTATTGAAATTTTATATCCTCGGCAATTTTTTGTTCTTTACATGAATATATTTCAGGACAAGTAAGCCTTCTTTATCTTCTCACTGGCATCCTTTTACTATTCCTATAACCTGATCTTTTCCCCAAGAGGGATGGATAGGCGATTTTGATTTAAAATTATCCCAGGTTGCAAGTAGTTCTTTGGCCTGCGGACAAAACGATTTCGGGTCTCTTCCGAAAAACTGTGCACTGCCCATGTCACCCTGTAATTTGATCAGTCGTGCGCGTGGGTTGGTAGCGTCAAAGACTAACGCTTTTCCAACAGCCTGTTTCGAAAGGGCACTGTATTGCTGACCTCGTTCCATAGGGTTAACCACCAAACGGGCGGTATAATAAAAGGATTGAAGTGCAAAAACTTCAGGTTCGTCTGGGACCATTTCGATCAGTTTATTAACCGATTTTTCTGCAACATCGAGGTAACTGTCCTTTTTTGCAGCATCATTTGGCTCAATAAAACTCATAATGATATAACAGTACGATTGGTAATAAACCGGTAACCATTCGTGTTTCTCGACATTGGCAATCATTTGAAATTTGTTGCCCAAAGCCTGAAAGTCTGCCACATTTTTGCACGTTGAAAATTGCCCGAGTGTTTCTCCCATAGTATTAAAAAATTCAGACTTCTGCGCAATCGAAATCTGGCCAAAAACCGCTAATACACCAGCTAAAATGAACTTTTTCATGATAAATCGTTTTAAATTTGTTTATTATTTATTGTCAGCAATTAACTGTTAATTTTCATTCATAATCTTCAATTCCTGTTTCTATTCAATCTTATCCAATTGGTTGGTTTCCCCTCTGCGGGTCAGGGTGATAAAACAGGCAACAACATAAAACCTGTCAGAGCCAGGTTTTATGGCAGCACTTGTGTAGTTTCCTCTTTCATCCGGGCTATTGGAATATCTCCTGCCAAATTCTTTTTTAAATCCAAGGATATTTGTTACAGCACCATAAAAAATGATATTCTTCCGGTAAAGATAACTCCAGCTGAAATCAACGCTTCGATATGCCAACATCCGTCCGCCATTAAATACCGATGAGTTGGGATCGTTGTAAACCCGTGGGGAAGAATACCTGAAATTGACACCAGCCAAAGAACGCATACCACCAAACCAGTGCTTGTAAACAACTGACAGATTGTGCTTGCTGGCAAATGATGGAACTTCCTCTCCCGGAAAATCACGGTAATCACGTCTTGTGTCAAGATAAGAATACGAAATCCAGTAATCACCGTCCTTAATTGTTGTATTATCCCTCCAGAACAGATCAATCCCTTTTGCGTAACCACTTCCCGTATTGGAATAACTTGCCGGGAGATAAAATTCATTACCGTTTGTCTTCACCAGTTCTTTATAATCTTTGTAGTACAATTCAACGCGGAGAGTTCGGTTATTTATTGACGACTGGTAACTAAATGTATAATGATCAGCGCGCTCAGGGTGTAGTTTATTTGTGTAAAGCATGTAATCATCAACCGGATTCTGAAAGAACCAGCCATAAGCCAGCGAGAATTGGCTATTACTGGTAACTTTATAAGCTGCCGAAAGTCGGGGTGACAATTTTGCATTTTTCAGGTAATCCGAATATTCAAATCGTGCTCCCAACCTGGATAAAAATTTAGAAGATGCATATACCTGAGCTTCTGCAAAGCCTGCATATATATTATTAATAAAGCTGTTATCGTGTGTTTCTGCAGACATCTGAGCCTTTTGCGAAAAAGATTTGGAAAATATTTCGCTTCCAACTTTCAGATTTAGTTTTTCACTGAACGGATAAGAGAATACATTTTTCAGGTGCAAACCTACAATTTTTTTATCCGCAATGGTTTGATCGAACGAAATGTCATCTTTGTTATTCGTAAACGATGCTGCACTGTTTATGACCAATTTTTCACCCAGCTTACCATTCCAGGATGTATTCAAAAAATAATTGTAGTTCGCGAGATGATAATCATAAGGGTTGGCTCCTTGTTCGAGATTATCCTGCCTGATAGTAAATCCTCTTTTCTCAAAACTTGAATAAAACTTAAACATACCAGTTTTACCCGTTTTTTGCCTTACATTCAGGGCCCCGGTTGCCGATTCAGGGGCATGAACCCATTTATAATTTTGCGTGGCCAGGCTCATGTATGGTGCAAGATTATCATAAGTCAATGATCCGGTAATTGCCCCATGTTTCCACAATTTTGTCCCTGCTACCTCTGCCCCTACCGAGAGAACAGACAAATCTAACTGGTCTTCAGCAGGTATATCGTTTGTATTAAGCAACAGAACCGAGGAAAGGGCCTGGCCATATTCTGCGGAATAACCTCCTGTGCTGAAAATTGTCCCTTTAAACATAAACGGATTGAACCTTCCTCGGGTGGACAGGTTTGGTGCCGTAGAATTGTAGGGCACATATACAAGCGATCCATCTATGTAAGTCTGTGATTCCTCACTGTCTCCGCCTTTTACAAATAGCCTGCCTGATTCCCCGTTAGTTGTAGTACCAGGAAGCATCTGCAGGGCGCCGTACAGATCACCAACAGCCCCTGCCGTGGTTACCATATCAAGCGGAGTGATGGTTACTGCCTGTTTTTTGTCACCTGCTTCAAAAGTTCCTGCCGTAATGGTAACTGCAGTGAGCTGATTAAATGCCTCTTTAAGTGGCACATTCATGTGGATTGTATCACCTTTCAGATCAACTTTGCACGAAAAGGATTCGTAACCCATAAATCCGATTATCAGTTCATTCTGACCCTTTTTATTGGTTTTCAGCAGAAACTTACCCTTCTCGTTACATGAAGTTCCGTCGTAAGTTCCCTGCAAATAGACATTGGCTCCTGGTAATGCTTCTCCAGTTTCCTGTGTAACTTTCCCCTTAATAACTGTCTGTGGAAAAACATTAAGACTGAACAGGCTAAAAATAATATAAAAGACAGTTTTTATCATATTTTCGATTTTCAAAATTCTCCGGTACCCTAATTATTTATACTGAGCAGCTGAGTTTCATGATTCAAAGTTGAGACAAAGTTGGAGAGGTTCAAAAAAACAGTTGCTGAACTGTAATAATTGGAAGCTGAATTGTAAAATATGGTTGATATTTGCTAATCAATCATCATTCGCCATAGATTTTAAGCTGTTCATCAGAAGGTGTTTTTTAAAAGCAAAAAGGTTATTAAGTTTACAACTTCATTGATTCAGTTTGACTATTAAATTTATATGACTCCAAATGACTGTTTCACAGAGTATTATTATAGCCATTGTAGAAGGTATAACTGAGTACCTGCCTGTTTCATCTACTGGTCACATGATTTTGACACAGGCAATAATGGGAATTCCAATAGATGATTTCGTAAAACTATTCACTATAAATATCCAGCTTGGAGCAATAATGGCGGTACTGGTATTATACTGGAAACGGTTCTTTCAATCTTTTTCGTTCTATTACAAGTTGTTAGTAGCTTTTATGCCTGCCGCTTTATTTGGTCTTGTGCTGAATAAATTCATCGACCAGATGCTCGGCAGTGTGATTGTTGTGGGGATAACATTTTGTTTGGGGGGGATAATACTTATCTTTGTCGACAAGTGGTTTGATAATCCGTCTAAAGATCAGACAATTACTTATTCCACAGCCTTTAAGATCGGATTTTTTCAATGTATTGCAATGATTCCGGGAGTTTCGCGTTCTGCCGCAACCATAATTGGGGGATTGACACAGAAGCTTAACCGAAAAACAGCAGCTGAGTTCTCATTTTTTCTTGCAGTTCCAACCATGTTTGGAGCTACAGTTTTAAAAGTTTATAAACATATTGATATAGTGATAAACCCTGGCAATTTTAAATTATTGCTGATCGGAAATGCTGTTGCATTTTTAGTGGCAATGATTGCAATTAAGGCATTTATAACTTTTCTTACCAACCACGGGTTCAAACTTTTTGGATATTATCGGATAGTTGTTGGTCTGATAATCATCATAATGAGCTTTTTAGGATATGATCTTAGCTTGATTTAGTGCTTATAATTAATATTAGGACATCATGGCAATAATTGTAAAAACAGAAAACCCTCAGGGGTTATTGAATGAAATCAGAAGAGCGATTGACGATAAGTTTATCGATTTATGGTCGTATGACTCATCAGGTGATTTTTCATATACGCCTGAAAAATGGATTAACAGGGCGTGGCTGCGTCCTGAAGTGGGTGAAGAAGAACTGAAATTTGGAATTCTCGGAACTAAGGATATCGGCATGACAGCTTCTGTGTACAGTGCTTACCACGCATACTTTATCGAAATGCTACTGACCTATATGGATAAATATTTCACCTCGGCAGCTGCTACAGCCAGGAAAACTGCACCGGATTACTTTTAAGCAGATGCTGAGTTTTTCCATTTAAAGTAAACTTCAGTTTCAGCTATTTTGTTATTATATGTTTAATACGGTTAGTAGTGGTTAACATAGGTAAATACAACCATCTCAGAGTAATAAAGGAGGTCGATTTCGGGGTTTACCTTGATGGGGAGAATGAAGGCGAAATTTTAATGCCAATCAGATATGTTCCCCGGAATTGCAGGGTTGGCGATTATGCCGATGTGTTTGTTTATCTTGATTCTGAGGACAGGCTGATTGCAACAACTGAAAAACCTTTTGCACAGGCTGGCGAATTTGCAATGCTCAGGGTTAAATCAGTCAACAAGATCGGTATCTTTCTCGACTGGGGAATCATGAAAGATTTACTGGTCCCATTTCGGGAACAAAAAGCCTCAATGACTGAAGGACGGTCATACCTGGTTTATATTTACGTTGATGAACAGAGTAAGAGAATAGTGGCTTCTGCCAAATTGAATAAGTTTCTCAATAAGTTCCCACCTGAATATCCAGCCGGCCAGGAAGTTGATTTGATTATCGAAAGCGAAACCGATCTTGGGTATAAAGCTATTGTAAATAACCTGCACTGGGGAATACTTTATGAGAATGAGGTTTTTGAGCAACTTGCCAAGGGATTGAAAATTAAAGGTTACATAAAAAAAATCAGAACCGATAATAAGATTGACCTCTCCCTGCATCCGCTTGGATATGAAAAAATAGATCCTATTACACAAATGATTCTTGATGAACTCAAAAAGGAGAATGGATTCATTGCTGTCTCAGACAAAAGTGAAGCCGAACAGGTTTACAGGATTTTTGGGATTAGCAAGAAATCGTTTAAACAGGCTTTAGGTTCATTGTATAAACGGCACCTGATTACCATCGGGAAAGAAGGTATCAGGTTAATTTCCTGAATGTTATTATGTTAATGGCAAAGCATATTTTAGAAAATATATTGTCCGGGTTAAACTATTTGAGTAAAAAGGAGTCTAACAATTGAATTAAAAAATTTCATTATGAGAAAATTATTATTGGTTGCTTTCGTGTTTATTATAGCTACGGGCTTTGGTATTGCTCAGCCGCAACGTGATCCCGCTGCCAGGCTTCAAAGAGAACTCGATGGTCTTACAACCGAATTGGGTTTGACAAAAGATCAGGTTGCCAAGGTCACCCCTATAGTTACTGAAGCTCAGACCAAACAGTCAGAAGCTTTTGCAAAAATGCGCGAAGGTGGAGCAGAGGTTGATCGCGCAAAAATGCGAGAAATGCGGACCAAAATGACAGCCGAGACCGACCTGAAGCTGAAAGCTATTATTACAGCTGAGCAGGCCGTTAAACTTGATGCCTATCGCAAAAAACAAGCTGAAGAAAGAGCTGCCCGGATGCAGAACAGGTAATAAACCTCCGCATTTGATTTTAACATTTTTAAACAAGTATCGAAGTGACTTCTGCACTTTTGATACTTGTTTTTTTGTCCTTATCTTTTACTTGAACCATAATCTCATAAGTTACCTCGGTCAGGCAATGAAATGTCTGGTTAACATCTGTTTTTTATCATAGTTAACCCCAGATTCAATTGTTATTTTTGTGTAATTTGATAAATCAAAACCATTAATTATGCCTGTCAGAAGAATAGCGGAACTTTTTGAATTAACGAAAGGAAAAGAGCTCAAAACTATTATTGTTGTCTGCGCAAATGATAATCATACAATTGTCTCTGTTTCTGAGGCTGTCCGACAAAATATTGTTAAGGCGGTCCTTATTGGGGATGAATCTGAAATTTCATCTGTCTGCAATGATTCCGGGATTGAGAAGGGGTTGTTTACTATTATAAATCAACCTGATGAAGAACTTGCCGCCAGGCTTGCTGCAGATATGATAAATATGGGGAAGGGTGATATTCTCATGAAGGGATTAATCAGCACAGATAAATTTATGCGTGCAATACTGAACAAAGAGAGAGGTCTTACCGACCAGGGAAAGGTCGTTAGCCATGTGACACTTATCGAAAATGAAAACTATCACAAACTTTTAATCGTCGCAGATGTTGCAGTTATTCCGTTACCTGATCTGAATCAAAAAATACAGATCATCAGGTATTTAGTTGATATTTCCAACATCCTTGGGATAGATATGCCCAAAATTGCAGTTATTGCTCCCAGTGAACAGGTCATACCTTCAATTCTTTCCACAACTGAAGCTGCATTACTGTCAAAGATGAATGACCGGGGCCAGATAAAAGGGTGTATCGTTGATGGTCCCCTTGCTTTGGATGTTGCCATTGATAAAGAAGCTGCAATAATAAAAGGTTTGAATTCCGTTATTGCAGGGGATGCAGACTGTTTGTTGTTTCCAAATCTTGAATCCGGGAATGTATTTTATAAGACCAACACTAAACTGGCCAGATCGAAGTCGGCAGCTATTATGGTTGGGGCCAGGGTTCCTGTCGTTCTTGCATCCCGTGGTGATAGCACCCCGGTTAAGCTTTGTTCAATCGCATTCGGTGCCTTAATGGCACAAAGTAATGTCAGATGAAAGACACAAGGATAAATACAAAAGGTTTATTCCAAATGCAGTTAGTTGTACTTTTCCCACTTAATATCAACTTATCAACCTATCAACTTATCAACCTATCAACTTATCAACTTATCAACCTATCAACTTATCAACCTTTCAACTTATCAACCTTTCAACTGAAACCAATATTATTATCTACAATTAAATCAGTATATTATGAAATCAGCAAGAATTTTGGTTATCAATCCTGGATCGACTTCGACAAAAATTGCTGTTTATGATAACAGCGTCTGCTCTCTGTTGAAAACCCTGCACCACTCAATGTCTGAACTGGTTCCATACAAGACTATAAGCGACCAGTTTATATTTAGAAAAGATTTGATTTTAAGAGAATTAGAGCACGATCGCATCGACCTGGCTTTAATAAATATTGTAATCGGCAGAGGCGGTTTAACTTACCCACTTAAATCGGGTGTTTACATCATCAATGAATTGATGGTAGAGCATTGCCGGAAAGGGGTTATGGGCGATCATGCTTCAAATCTTGGATCATTGATTGCATTCGAAATTGCCCAAATGCATCCGGGAACCGTAGCCTTGATTGCTGATCCGGTTGTAACAGATGAAATGGACGAAATTGCAAGGGTATCCGGGCATCCTTTATTTAAAAGACTTTCTATATTCCATGCTTTAAATCAGAAGGCTGTCGCCCGTCAGCACGCTTCTAAAATCGGTAAGTTATACGAGGACCTTAATCTGATCGTTGTTCATCTTGGGGGAGGAATTACAATTGGGGCTCATCATAACGGAAGAGTGATCGATGTAAATAACGGACTGGACGGTGAGGGACCGTTTTCACCCGAGCGAAGCGGCACCTTGCCTGCCGGAGCATTAATAGATCTATGCTTTAGCGGAGAATATACACGCGATGAAATCCACTCTATGGTTTTTGGACGCGGTGGTCTCGTTGCTTACCTCGGTACCAATGATGCCCGAGAAGTTGAAATCGCTGTAAATCATGGAGATGCGAAGGCAGCTTTTTATCTTGAGGCCATGGTCTACCAGGTTTCAAAATCAATTGGTGAGATGGCAACAGTTTTAAAAGGAAAGATAGACGGAATTTTAATTACGGGGGGAATTGCTTATGACCGGAAACTTATGGCTCAGATACGTGAAAGAGTTGAATTTATTGCACCGGTTTCAGTTTATCCGGGCCAGGATGAGTTGAAAGCATTGGCAATGAATGCACTGATGGTAGCAAGAGGAGAAGTGGAAGCAATTGTTTACGACAAAACAGGAATTTCCTGACTAACCTAATCGGAAAGTGGTTCGGCTAATAAGTCTTAATTGGCCTTTCATCCGGGAACTGAAATATTGTTAATTAATACAATTATTTGCCGGGAAGAACTATATTTACGCGAAATTTGAAAATTTAATGATTTTACGGTATTTAATCGCTATTGCGTTTGTTTCAGGAATGGTAATGCGCAGTTCAGGTCAATTGTCTTTTGGAGGAATTCCTGCCTCTTTTAGTCTATTAAAAAATGCTGTTTATCCGATCCCGGTCATCAATATGGAACCGGTCGACAACAATCAATTGTTGGATAATGAACGCTCTGATCCCAATAATCTCAAATCATTCTATTTTGCAAAAAGTTTTAAGGTAGACATATCCCCTGATTTTTATGGACAATGGGAAGTTAAAGGTGATATGAAGATTTGGAGACTTGGAATACGGTCGAAAGGTGCCTGGTCACTTAACATTATTTTCGATAAGATGATAATTCCTCAGGGTGCTTCCCTCTTTATTTACACTAACGATCATTCGAAAATCTTAGGCGCTTTTACATCGGACAATGAGCAATCTTCCGGCTATTTTTCCACTTACCCGATAGCCGGTGACGAAATTGTAGTGGAGTTTAATGAACCGATAGCAACTAATTATAAGGGTGAGCTTCATATATCTTCAGTAAATCACGATTATAAAAATATATTCGGAACCAGGCCCCTCGGTGAATCCGGACTCTGTAATATGGATGTTTTTTGTCCCGATGCAGCCTCTTATCTAAGTATAAAACAATCTGTTGTAAGCCTGATCATTGCGGGAAGGGAGCTTTGTACGGGAACTTTGGTTAATAATACACAAAAGGATAATACGCCATATCTAATAACTGCCGGGCACTGTATTACAAGTGCATTGGATGCCCAGAGAACTGTTTTTTGTTTTAACTATGAAAGTCCAACGTGTGGAAATGGGGTGAGTAGTCTGAATGGATATGCCGATCAAACTATGACTGGTGCTTTTTTAAGGGCCCGGTCTGATTCTCTCGACTTTGCCCTGCTACAGCTTGAGTCTTCCCCTCCTGCCGCATACCGGCCCTATTTGGCAGGATGGAACCGGTCTGCAGTAATTCCTTCATCAGTTGCTTCCGTGCATCATCCAAAAGGAGATGTTAAAAAAATCTGCAAGGATAACGACCCTCCAACAGTTGGAAGCTACAACAGTGATTTTAAAAGCAACAGCTTCTGGATAATCGGAAAATGGGAAATTGGTACTACTGAAACGGGTTCTTCAGGCTGCGGGTTGTTTAACCAGAATAATCTGTTGATCGGATCGCTTACGGGTGGTACCGCCAGTTGTCAGGTCCCGACCAATGATCTGTTTGCCATGTTTAATAAACAATGGGATTGGTATAAAACCAAAGATAAACAATTGAAGTTCTGGCTCGATCCGAATGCAACCGGGGTTACAGAACTTACCGGACTTAGCCCTTTCGACATTAGCAATTCATGTACACTATTTACAAATGCTGTTGCAGGTGAGAAGTTTACAGTGCAAAAGGTTGGCAAACAATTAAGTGGGTACAAGTCTGGTCATAATATACTGAAATTAAACGGGTATGCCGAACGATTTGCTAAGACCCAACAAACTCTCCTCTCTTCCGTTTCGATTGGTGTGGCAAAAGTGTCTTCAAAAGATTATAACCAGAACAGTAAAATCAAGCTGAAAGTTTATGATGAAGATAGTTCAAGCGGTCTGCCAAACAATGAGCTGGTTTCTATGGATATTCCTTTTAGCCTGCTCAGTGAGTCGAAGATGAATTATATAGAACTTGAAAATCCTATTGTTATTCACAACCACTTTTTTATCGGGTTCGATTTAGACTATTCAAACGTTAATGATACATTTGCTGTTTATCATACTCCAGATCGACTTCAATTAAATAAAAATCAAGCATTTGCCAAAAATGGCAATAGCTGGAAACCATTTTACTGGATTCCGGAGCTGGGAATATCAACATCGTTACTCATAAATGCCAATGGTTGTCAGAATACTTTGGCTGTAGATGAGAACCCTGTAATTGAGGGAGGGGCGAATTTCGAGGTTTTATATCCGCAATCAACTGCATCAAATTATATTCTTCTTCGAAATAAAGGGACAGAAGAATTTGGCGTAGTAAGTTTATACGACCTGAACGGTCGTAAATTATTTACGGAACAAAGGATGATATCAATTACACCACGGGCTGTTACAATGGGACAATATCCTACAGGAGTTTATTTCCTGAGTGTTGAAACTGTGCATTCCCGGCAGGTAATCAAAATTAAGCTGAATAATTTCAGATAATTAATCATGGTAAATTAACTTTGGACAAATTATAATAATGTCCAGATTAAATTCTCTTATTTTCCTCATTTTAATTCTGGGTGTGATAAATTGTACTCCCGGCAGGAAAAAACCGTCGGATCCAATAAGTAAAGGAAGATCTCTGTCAGTGAATTATGCGAAGGGCTTCACTATTATCGATTATGGAAATTACAGGAAGATAACTGTATTGGACCCCTGGCAACAATCCAGCGGAATAAGGCTTGAATATTATCTGGTTGATCGCGACATTGTTATCCCCCCGGAATTGGAAGGAAAACAGGTGATAAGAACACCGGTGACGAGTGTTGTCTGCCTTTCAACTTCACATATTGGCTTTTTGAGCGCCCTTAATGAAATTTCATCGCTGAAAGCACTGTCAGGTGCAGGATTAGTTTCTGATCCTGAGGTCCAAAAAGCTGTTGCTATGAAAAAGATACCTGATATTGGATACGACCAGGGAATAAACTATGAACTGATCCTTAGTCTTAAACCAGATCTTATTCTGGCATACGGTGTTGGCGGAGAGGTTACAGGATTTATTAATAAGCTCAGGGATCTTAAACTGAATGTAATATTAAACGGGGAGTACCTTGAAGATAGCCCTTTAGCAAAAGCCGAATGGATAAAATTTGTCGGTGCATTCTACAACAAAGAGAAGGAAGCTGCAGATTATTTTTCCCGGATCGAGAAAAACTATATTACGATTAAACATAAAGTTGACACGGTTAAATATCGTCCTCTTGTGTTGACGGGATTACCTTACAAGGATGCATGGTGGATGGCTGGTGGACGTTCAAACCTGGCTGCACTGATTCATGATGCGGGCGGTGAATTTCTGTGGCGAAACAACACCTCAAGGGAATCTTTTGTTGTTTCCCTGGAAGAGGTTGTCGTCAAGGCTGCCAAGGCCGGTTTCTGGATCAATTGTGGTACCGTTAATACTCTTGATGAACTGATATCAACAGACAGCCGGTTTGTCGCTTTTCCACAGGTAATAAAAAGGACAATATTTAACAATAACCTGAAGGTTAGCGAGGGTGGCGGAAACGATTATTGGGAGCTGGGGGTAGTGAGGCCTGATTTAATCCTGTCCGATTTAGTGAAAATATTTCACCCTGGATGCGATACTGGCAAAGTGTTTAATTTCTACAAAAGAGTACAATGATAGTGTCGGATAAATCTGTAAATATGACCATCAACAGTACCCGCGGATATAAGGTACTGATAATTTTATCACTGACAGTGCCATTATTTTTCCTCCTCGATTTGTTGGTTGGATCCTATTCCATTTCGGTACGGGAAATCCTGAAGACTATTTTCAATCCGGAAAATGCTGATTCTCAGATTGTAATGATTATTAATCAGTTTCGGATCCCTAAAGCTGTAACAGCAATATTGGCTGGCTCGGCACTATCGGTGGCAGGATTACAAATGCAGACAGTTTTTCGTAATCCACTGGCAGGTCCGTATATTTTAGGGATTAGTTCAGGGGCAAGCCTGGGGGTCGCTCTGCTGGTGCTTGGAACTGGTGGTTTACTTGGCGGAGTATTCGTTTCCGTAGCCGGTTCGTGGGGAATAGTATCAGCAGCATGGCTGGGTTCCGGATTAGTCCTGATGGTAATATTCATTATTTCTGCCCGTATAAAAGATATCATGACTATTCTCATCCTTGGAATTCTAATATCAAGTGCCATATCTTCGGTAGTGAATATTCTTCAGTATTTCAGTAATGAATCGATGTTGAAGTCATTTGTTGTCTGGACAATGGGCAGTCTGGGCAGCGTTACAAATATCCAGTTATCGGTCTTGTTTCCATCGGTAATGATTGGTATCCTTATTGCTTTACTTTCATCTAAATTTCTGGATGCCTTTTTGTTAGGTGAAAATTATGCCCGAAGTATGGGGATGAACATCATGTTTGCCCGAATGATGGTGTTCCTTTCCACCTGCATTCTGGCGGGCAGCATTACTGCTTTTTGCGGGCCGATAGGTTTTATTGGGATTGCAGTACCACATATAGCGAGGATGCTTTTACAGACAGCAAAACATAGCCTGCTCATTCCTGCGACTATTTTAATCGGAGCACTGATGATGCTGGTAAGCGACATTTTCTCGCAGCTTCCGGGTTCCAATATCACATTACCAGTAAATTCAGTAACCGCCCTGCTTGGGATTCCGATCGTGATCTGGATTATTATTAGAAATAAAAAGAGCGGTTTGATATGATATGGCAGGGTGAAAAGATCATTGAACTAACCGAAGTCTCTATTGGATACAAAGAGAGAGCCAGTTCCTTTAATGTGGTTAAATCGGGTATTTCGGTTTATGCACTTAAAGGTGAACTTGTTGCTGTTATTGGTGGAAACGGTGTAGGGAAAAGTACCCTTTTAAAAACCCTTGCCGGATTTCAACAACCTGTATCAGGTGCAGTAATGGTCAGGGGTGAAAAGGTTAACGCTTATCGCGAAAAGGAACTTGCCCTGATCATGAGTTTTGTCTCAACAGAAATTATACGTGTTCCTAATCTTTCAGTTTTTAACCTTGTCTCCCTGGGACGCTTTCCCCATACAAACTGGTTCGGAAAATTACAGGACTCAGATCGCCAGATTGTCGAAGAGGCAATTGAATCAGTGGGACTGCAAGGTTATGAGAACCGCATGATAAATTGCATTTCTGATGGAGAGCGTCAAAAAGCAATGATTGCCAGAACATTAGCTCAGGATACCGATGTAATTGTTTTGGATGAACCTACCGCATTTCTCGATATGTCGAATAAGTATGAGATTGTTCATATTTTGCATAAGCTGGCCCACGAAAAAGGGAAAACAATAGTGTTCTCCACGCATGACCTCACAACGGCTATTTCCGAATCTGACCGTGTTTGGCTGATGCTTAAAGAATCAGTCGAACAGGGGGCGCCTGAAGACCTGATCCTGAGTGGATACTTTACGAAGTTATTTCAAAGCGACCATCTCTTTTTTGACCAGGAAAAGGGTGATTTCCGGATCAGAAAGACAATGAAAAGAAAGGCAGCAATTCACGGAATGGGTTTTGCTGTAGACTGGACTATCAGGGCACTGGAACGAAACGGATATGAGGTGGTTCATCCGGCAAATGGCAGTAGCGATATTGTATTTGTCACAATTGATGTTGACTATCCCGAATGGACTTTAACCTGCCTGGAACGAACTGCTAAATTTAATTCCCTTCTTTCGCTTTGCCGGTTTCTTAATGAGTTATAAAGTCAGGAAAAAAATTGTTCCTATATTCCTTTTTGGAATATTCAATTTTCGTATCTTTGTAAAAATTTGGACAATGAGTTTGGTTACAATAAAGAATTCAGGTGCAACATTTACGCCAATAGAATTAGCTGATTTCTTGGCTAGTAAAATACTTGACGAATTAAACCTTGAACAGGTTTCTTCCTGTTCAATTCTTGATCCGGCATGTGGTGAAGGTGAATTACTGAATTCTATTGCCCATAAGATTAAATCTCAGAACATTCATATAAAGATGTATCTAAAAGGTTTTGATACTAATTTGAATTATATTAAATCTGCAAGATCTAATCTTAATGATTTTAATTCTTATTCGGTTGATATTCAAAACCAGGATTTTCTTGAAACATCAGGGGTATGTAATGAACCATTAAATTTATTTAGCCAGAAAGTAGAATCGGAATATGCTGATATTGTAATTGCAAATCCGCCTTATGTCCGTACGCAAATACTTGGAACTGAAAAGGCGCAAAAAATTGCTAAAAAATTTAAATTGAAAGGTCGAATCGATTTGTATTATCCTTTTTTGATTGCCATGACCAATGTGCTAAAAATAGGCGGAATACTTGGTGTAATTACATCGAATCGATATTTATTTACAAAAAGTGGAGAGACTATTCGGAGATTTTTACTTGAAAATTACGAATTATTGGAAGTAATTGATTTAGGGGATACAAAAATTTTCGATGCAGCAGTCTTACCGGCTATATTTATTGGTCGAAAAAAATCGAATAAAAAGCAGTTTTCTTCTACCTGTCGTTTTGCGAAGATATATGAAGAAATTAATGGATTAGATAAACAAATTAACCAGACAGATTCTCTTTTTGAAATTTTAAAATCAAATGAATCTGGCCTTTACTCGGTTAAAGGAAAGAAATACGAATTCAATGTTGGGATGTTAAAGCACTCTCCCGACAAAGCTGGCATTTGGCAAATGACCAACGATGAAGAAAACAGTTGGATTGAGAAGATTAAAAAAAATTCTGGATTTTTAATTGGTGACCAATTCAAAGTGCGTATTGGTGTAAAAACTTGTGCCGATAATGTCTTTATTAAAGGAAATTGGGTAAAAGAACCAATTAAACCTGAAGATCAACTATTTAAAAAACTGATATCACAGGAAAACATTCAACGCTGGTGTTTTACATCGGAAAACGATTTGAAAATTCTTTATCCGCATTACTCCCAAAACGGCAAACGTTTGGTTGTGGATTTGAATGATTACCCGAATGCAAAGACATATTTTGAAACTCAAAAGGAACAATTATCCGGGCGAAAATATTTGATTGATGCAGGTCGAAAATGGTATGAGATATGGGTTCCTCAAAATCCGGCATTATGGGCTTTACCAAAGTTGGTTTTTCCTGACATCAGCATTAATGCGCGTTTCTATTATGATGACAATGGGTCAATTGTCAATGGTAATTGTTACTGGATAGCTGCCCATACAGAGCAAGAAAAGGAGTTGCTTTTTTTAATTCAGGGTACTGCGAACTCTGATTTAATGTCACGTTACCATGATTTGTGTTTTAACAACAAGTTGTATTCAGGCAGGAGGCGCTATTTTAGTCAATATATTGAAAAATACCCTATTCCAGACCCCAAATCAGCCAGTTCAAAGCAAATCATTGGGATTGTTAAACAGCTCAATGAATTAACGGCTTTAAACCAAGATGTTTCAACCTTAGAAATAGAACTAAATCTTCAGGTCGAAAAGGCTTATGGGTTCTAAGGATTGAAAACACTTTTTCCGTTTAAAGAATCGAAGAAATTTATTGGAATTGAACGTTGGCACTTAAAATTCACATCACTTACATAAGTAAAAATTTCACCTAATTTCTCTCCGGGTGAAAGAATAATTCCTTCAATAATATCGGTTTTAGGATTTGTCAATGCAATCAAATAGCGTACATCAAATGTTGTAAGATGATTTTCTTCTACGACAATTTCTTCCTTCTCCGGCGTGAATCTGCCTAAATCAACTGTTTGGGAGTCTTGAACTTTTACCTCAAGTAATTGATTTGGAATATCAGGAAAACCACCTGCCAAATTCTTATTCTCAGCCATTTCATATCCTAATAATTCTAATGTCAGTCGTTCCAGAGCCTGACCTCGATTTTTGGTTGCAGAACTTTCTAATTTCATACCAATCAACTTTTTAGCAACAATTTCAACCAAAAGTCTGATAGAATACAAATTACTAAAACATGGTTCTTTTGCAACAGGATCATTCGGCTTTTGGAATGTATCGGTAATAAAATAGGATAATTTCTTGCTGTCCCGAAAAGACAGAATTTTACTATCGCTGTTATAAATCTGGTTTCTGGCTTTGTTTGAAATCATCAATTGGTGCTTGATCGTGGGTTTCCCAAATCTTCCAAAATGTGTTTCAATGTAATCTGCTGTCAATACAACTATTGCAGAAATTAAACTACTAACTATGTCAATTTTCACAAACACGTATCGTACGTCGCTGCATTTTAAGGATTCGCCTGAATCATATTTTACTAAAACTGTCTTGCAATTTGGAATCCTATTCCACACTTGCAAATTATAAGATTTACCGCTAGTAACTATATAAGTATCTATTAGTTCACGCAACATTTTTGGAACGCCTTTTTTCCTCGGAGGTACAATTTCAAACTCATTCTCAAACGCGCCATCCGGTAACCCATTAATAAAAAACTCTCTTGCAATGAGTTTTCGCAAATTAGAACCGTCGGTTCTTGTCTTACCGGTTAGTTTAAAATCTTTACTAATTAGTCCTTTTAATATTTCAGGTATTTTTCTCGCTTCCGTCAGATGTGCTTTAGACTTAGGCGGAATTTTAAAAGATGCGTCCATATTTCTTTATATTTATTTTCCACTTTCAGGAACAAAGAATATAATGGACTGATTATAGAGTTTAGCTAGCTCTAGCAAGATAATGAAATCAATACGTCTTTCTCCGTTTTCAATCTTAGATAGTTCACTTTGTGAAACGATTTTACTTTCAGCAACCCGTTTCTGTGAAAGTCGGGCATTTTCACGAGCTTCAATTAGTTTAATTGAAAGATAGCGTCTTTTCTTATTATAATCACTCCTGTTCATAATATCCATTATTCCATATTGCAATATTATAAAGAATGATTCTATATTCCTTTTTGGAATATTTATTGGGATTACTTACCGGCCTTTCCCTTTCTATTGAATTGAAACAGGTAAGCGAGAGTCAGGTGGACCCCATTACTTTGCGAAACTTTAAAAGGATAATTGTCAGGATTAAAAAGGTTCGGTAAACTATAAAAAGCGCGCCCCTCAAGTGCAAATGCCCCTCCTGTTTTCAGGTGGTATTCCATTCCGAGGCCGACAGTAAAAAGAAAATCGAGCTGGGCATCGGTTGGTTTTCCATAATAATCGCGGTATCCGCTTTCTCCCGATAAAATAGATGTATGTCCGATAAATTCTTCCTTATCTGAAAGCATATAGGCTACTTCAGGGCCCAGATTAATTGTAAACCTGAATGCCTTATTTCCAAGATTAACATGTGTCATTATTGGAACACTAACATAGTTTAATCGCCGGGAATAACCTGTTGAATCTTCTTTCCACCCTTTCTCATTATAGTTTACTTCCACCTGAAATCCAATATGAGGTTCAGAAATAAGCCTGAACAAAATTCCGCCCGAATTCCCCTGTTGAAAAGATTCTAAGATATTAGGGTAAAATCTCACCTTAGAGAAAGTTTCTCCACCCTTAACACCTATATAAAGCTCTGTCCTAAAATCGGCAGGTTGTCCGAATCCTCCGGTTGAACACCATGTAATCAGTAATAAAATAAGGTATTTCTTCATGAGATTGTTAATTGCTCAAATCAACTTTGTTCGGGTGTAAAGTTAAAAAAAATAGTATGGCGACCCCACGAAAGCGATAAATACCATCTTTGAATCTCAAATGTTATCATACGCTTTATTCAGCCACTTTTTTGTAAATTTGAATGAAAATTCATAACAATGACAATTGCATATAACCTGAATAAAATAAACTTATCATTACCAACTGGTGTTAAACTTGTTGTGATTTCAAAGACCAGGAGCAATGATGAGATAATGGAGGCTTACAAGGCTGGACAAAGGATCTTCGGCGAGAACAAAGTGCAGGAACTACTTCACAAATGGGAATCATTGCCTGAAGATATCGAATGGCACTTTGTCGGTCACCTGCAAACAAACAAAGTACGGTCAATAGCGCCCTTTATTGCCATGGTTCATTCAGCCGATAGCTACAAATTACTTAAGACCATAAATGACGAAGCACAGCGTGCCGGCAGGGTTATTCCTTGTCTCCTTCAGTTTCATATTGCAAGCGAAGACAGTAAATATGGCTTTTCACCATTATATGTAAATCAAGAGTTCCCATTATTTAAATTATCTGATTTAGAGAATGTTACCATCTCAGGAGTAATGGGTATGGCAACTTTTACCGATGACCAGGATCAGATCAAAAACGAATTCACTACCCTTAATAAAATTTATCACAAGCTGAAGAAAGATTTCTTTTCCGGAAATGACGATTTTCGCGAAATCTCAATGGGAATGTCGAACGATTATCTTCAGGCCATTGAAAATGGAAGTACAATGATCAGAATAGGAAGCACTATTTTCGGCGAACGTTATCTCATTAAAAGTTAAATAATATCTTAATCCTGCAAAGCTTATTTCTTATGTTCTGACCTGTAACCCCCTGCTTTTAATATTATCTTATGATGAAATTCACCGGGTTAATAATATTATGCATTTCCTTTAGTGCGATATCGCTTGATGGCCAGACTGATCAATGTCGCAAATCAACAGAAGGGAAAGACTTCTGGCTTGGTTTCATGGAGTGCCGTAACTATGAGGCAGGACATTATGTCGATATCACCCTCACTTCCGTCTATACATGCAGTTTTGACGTTTACATTGGAAAATCGAAAATTCCGTTCTCCTCCGGTATAGTCTTTCCGAATGTACCCAGAAGGGTAACCCTTGACTGGCACCAGGTTGAAGCAATTGGCTCAGAGACCATCCAGTCAAAGGGAATCCATCTTGTATCGGATAATCCATTAAATGTTTATGCCCTCAGCTGGGCATCCAATTCGTCAGACGCTGCTGTGATTTTCCCAACTGAATCTCTTGGCAATGAATATTATGCAATGTGTTATGATCCTCACATAAGCAGTTTACAACTTAATGGGAATGCTCAGGGGAAAAACAGCGAGTTTCTTATTGTTGCTTCCGAAGACAACACACTGGTCGGAATTACAACAACAAAAGTCACTGACAATTTACGCCCGGCCAATATTCCCTTCTCCATTAACCTTAATAAGGGAGAGGTATATCAGGTACAATCAGAAAATCTCCTGAACACAGCACCTGCACAGGGTGACCTGACGGGAAGTCATATTACAAGCAATAAACCTGTTGCATTGTTTTCAGGTTCATATTGTACAACTGTGCCCAAATCTTCGGAATCAGCATGGAATCATTTGTATGAACAGATTCCCCCGCTGCAGACATGGGGCAGAAAATTTGTAGCGGTACCTCTGAAATCGAGAGAAAAAGATACTTACAGGATTTTAGCTTCTGAAGATAATACAGAAGTACGGGTAGGGTCGACGACTTTGGTCCCCAGGCTGAAAAAGGGCGAGTTTCGCGAATTTATGCTGAATTATAATCAGGCATCACTAATTGAGAGTGATAAACCGGTACTGTTGGCGCAATTCAGCAATTCAAACAGCGTTGACATCGACTTTACGGGTGGCGACGGTGATCCGTTCATGATAATTGTAAGTCCTGTTAACCAGACCCGCGAAAAGGTGACCTTCGTAGCATATGACTCAAAAACAATTACCAATAAGTATTTTGTTAATGTGATTGTAAAAGATGATGCAATCGGAAAGATTTACCTGGATGGTGGAATTGTGGGTTTTCAGACATTGACCGGAGCGGGGTATTCTTATGCACAGATCAAAATCGGACAGGGAAACCATATACTTGAATCAACCAGTCCGGGAAAAGGATTTATTGCTTATGTATATGGTTTTGGCGGATTTGATTCTTATGGTTATGGCGTTGGTTTTAACCTCGACATTGTACTTGATCTTGGAAGCAATATCAATTCAAATGGTGAAAAACTGCTCGTCAGGTGTGATGGGGCGGGCCCGGCGACATTGAATGCCGGAAATGGATTTGACAATTATTTGTGGAATACAGGTGAAAAGACATCTTCGATACAGGTTACAAAAGAAGGATTGTACAAAGTGCTTGCATCCACTAAAGAAGGGTGTGTATTAAAGGACAGCGTTAAGTTACTTGTTAGTAAACCAGTTATAAATTTAGGGCCTGATACTACTGTTTGTAATACTGCATCTATAATTCTGGATGCAGGTGATCAGTTTACAAACTATTTATGGTCAACTACCGAAACCGGACAAAAAATTGTCACCTCGACTCCAGGAAAATATACTGTAGAGGCAACAAATAAATATGGTTGCAAAGCGTATGACGACATACGTATCACATTTGCTGACAAACCTAAAGTTGATTTCTCGGGGCTTAATACTTTTTTATGCGGTAAAAAAACTGAAATACTGAATGTTAAGTCTGATAAAAGTATTTTTACCGTTCAACGGTTGAGTGACAATTTTACATTTAACGGCCTCGAAGTTTCGGTGCCCGATTATGGGACTTATCTGTTTAAGATTAAGGCTACCAACGAATTCTCATGCCATTCCGATTCCATCGTAAAATTTGAGTTCCACAAAACGCCTACTGTTGACATATCTGTGGATTCTATGCACTGTTATGGTTATAATCTGGATATCAATTATTTAGGAAATGCAAATATTAATGAATCTGAATTTATCTGGATTTTCGGAGGCGACACTATAAAGCGTGGCATCGGAGTTGCCTCTTTTGCATTCTCTCTTGGGATCAACAGTGATAAACGTGATTTAAAGCTAATTGTCGATGAACAGGGTTGTTCGAATGAAAAAACGCTTAGGGATGTCAAAGTTATTCCAAACCTAAAAATGGCGGTTATTGACAGGTTAGGCTGTGAACCATTCGCGGCTAAGTTCATTGCGAACAATACAGAAACTGTGAATTATGACTGGGATTTTGGGGATGGAAATGTTTTAAGCGGAGCGACATCCGACCCTTCACATACATATCAGAACCATGGCTATTATGCTGTAAAATTGAAAGTTACTACCAGCAAAGGGTGTTCAAATGAAGTCAGAATAGATAGCATGGTTTATGTTGCCCCGGTTCCAACGGTCGGATTTAGCCCCGGAGCGGCTGAATGCCTGTCGTCAGGAGATCATGAAATATCCTATTCAGGAACAGGAGATCCATCCGATAATTACAAATGGGATTTGTCGGCATTTGATAGTAATGAGGTGATAATTAATCCAAAAAATACTCAGGGACCACTTGTTTTTAATCTCAAAAACAAGCCTCAGGCGATAATCGGATTAAAAGCGATTTCAAAATATGGTTGTCAAAGTAAAAATTCCACGATTTTAGCAACAAGGAAACCCTCCTTTTCGATTAATTCATCATCAAATACCGGATGCCCTCCATTTGAAATCTTATTCTCAGCCGAAACTGGCGATGTAGTTGATAAAGTTGGTTATAGTTGGAATTTTGGGGACGGAACCATTAAATCGGGTGACAAGATAAACCATTTATATGAAATACCTAACCATAGTTATGATGTTGTCCTTACCGGATTATCTTCAGTTACAGGATGTTCTGACACAATAATCAGAAGGGGGCTCATCAGGTCATATCCAATACCAACAGCAGAATTTGGGATGGATAATAAAATAGTGTACAACGATAAACCAAATGTCAATTTTTTGAATTCCAGTAGCGGTGCCAACAGCTATTTGTGGAAATTTGGAGATGGCTCGACCTCTGATCTGGCAAATCCGTCACATTATTTTAAATCAACCGGACACTTTAATGTCTTACTGGAGGTTTTTAACGAATTCTTTTGTTCTGACACAGTTTCACATCGACTATTAGTTGCCTTCGACCGTATATTTCCTCCAAATGCATTTTCACCCAATGCTCCAAATATTGTTGACCGTGAATTCAGACTTGCTTCTGACGGTATTGCCGTTGATGGTTATCATCTCAGGATTCTAAGTCGTTGGAGCGATGTGGTATTCGAGATCAGGGATGAAATAAAAGGGTGGGATGGCCGGATGCAAAACGGATCTCCTTCACCAAGCGGCACGTATGTCTGGATTCTGAACTTTACCGATTTCCTGGGACGAAAACACCGGCAGACCGGAACAGTAACATTGATTTATTAAGGAGTTAAATTCATATAAAACAAAAATATTGTTTTTTTTGGTTCAAATCAGCTATATTCATTGCCAAATTAATAGTATAATGAAATTTTCACGACTTACTATTCTTATCTTTTTTTTAAACGCTTTAGCTGGTTTCGGACAAAACGAATCGTGCCGCAAAACGACTGAAGGGACTGAATTCTGGTTTGGATTTATGGAAGGCAGGAATTATCAGGTTGGACATTACTGTGAAGTTACCCTTTCTTCCAGCTTTAGCTGCAATTACAAAATTTATATAGGTAAGTCGGTCAATCCTTCATATAGCGGAACGGTAGCTCCAAATATTCCTGTTAAGGTAAAGGTTGATTGGACACAGGTTGAAGCGACAGGTTCAGAAAACATTCAGGAAAAAGCAATTCACCTGGTTTCCGATCAGCCACTTAATGTTTATGCATTGAACTGGTCCCCCAATTCTTCTGAAGTCGCGATGATATTTCCTGTTAAATCACTAGGAAACGAATACTATACAATGTGCTATTATCCCCATATCAATGGAAACGGGATAAACGCCGGAAATGGAAGGAACAGCGAGTTTCTTATTGTCGCATCAGAAGATAATACTTTAATTCACATAAATCCTGCCAAGGTTACCGATAAAGGTAAACCAGCAAATACCACTTATTCAGTCGTGCTTAACAAAGGGGAATTGTATCAGGTTCAATCAGAAAATCTTCCGGTTCCAAAATATCCTGGCCAGGGGGACCTGACAGGAAGTTACATTCTAAGTGATAAGCCGATTGCCCTTTTTTCAGGTTCGCTATCCACAACAATCCCAGCTGATGCCTCTGTTTCTGCCTGGGACCACCTTTACGAACAGATGCCTCCATTGCAAACCTGGGGCAGGAAGTTTGTCGCAGTTCCGCTTAAAACCCGTCATGAAGATAGTTACAGGGTGATGGCCTCAGAAGATCATACGACAGTCCGTGTTGGTAATAAAACTCCTTTTGTACTGAACAAGGGTCGGTTTTCTGAGTTTATGTTGTTAAATACGGAACCATCGCTTATAGAAAGTGATAAACCTGTTCTTCTGGCCCAGTTAAGCAATTCAAACAGTGTTGACAGTAAATATAACGGAGGAGACGGTGATCCGTTTATGGTAATTGTCAGCCCGGTCAACCAGACCCGCGAAAAAGTTGCTTTTGTTGCTTATGATTCTCCCGAAATTACCAGCAAGTTTTTTATCAATGTTGTAGTCAAGGATGACGTCATTGGGATGATTAAGCTCGATAATACAGTAATTCCCTTTACGGCAATAAATGGTTCAGGCTATTCGTATTCCCAGGTCAGCATTGCCAAAGGAAACCACTATATCGAATCTACCGGGCCGGGGAAAGGTTTTATTGCCTATGTATATGGCTTTGGAGGAGTTGAAGCATACGGATATGGCGTAGGTTATAATCTCGATATTGTCCTGGATTTAGGGAGCAACATAAATGTAAGCGGGGATAAATTGCTGATCAGGTGTGACGGAATAACCTCACTGAACCTGAATGCCGGTAATGGCTTCGACAGCTATCTTTGGAGCACCGGTGAAACTTCATCCTCGATAAATGTATCAGAAGAAGGAACATATTCAGTAACGGCCTCAACAATAGAAGGATGTAAGCTTACTGACGAAATCAGGCTTCAATATTCAAAACCTGTGGTTGACCTGGGTCCTGATCTGACAATTTGTAGTCCCGGAACCGCCGTATTGGATGCAGGTGATCAGTTTATAGGCTATTTATGGTCAACGGCTCAAACAGATAAAAAGATTACTATTTCGAAAACAGGAACTTACTCCGTTGAAGTAACAGATAAATACGGATGTAAAGCAAAGGACCAGGTTAAGGCCTCCTTCATTGACAAACCCTCCATTGATCTGAAATCGCTTGAAAAACTAATTTGCGGGGATTCAAAGACGGCTCAATTAAGTATTAAAACTAATGCAACTGTCTATACACTCGAGAGTGTCAATCAGCAGGCAGAGGTGAATGGATTACATGTTAGCGTACCTGATTTTGGAATTTATCCAATGGTATTCAAAGCTAATGTTCAGTCGTGCACAAACTCAGAGAATTTCGATCTGGCATTTTACAAAAAACCAGTTTTAGATTTGGGTCCCGACACCACCATTTGCAACCCCGGAAGCATCGTTCTGAATGCCGGAGACCAATTCGTCAACTATTTATGGTCAACAAAAGAAAATGCTAAAAGTATCATTGTTATTAAGGACGGGGTTTATGATGTACTGGTAACCGATAAAAATGGATGTAAAACGAGTGATGAAATAAAGATAGCCTTCACCAGCAAACCCAAATTGGATCTTTCGAAGCTCGAAACGTTAATTTGCGGGGATTTTGAAACCAATATTAATATTTCAGCAGATAAGAATGTAACCTGGCTGTTGGAAAGTAAAGACCCAAAAGTTAATATCAGAGGTCTTACCGTGTCGGTTTCTCCGGTTGACATTGGCATATATACTGTCACAGCCACAGCAACAGATCAGTTTTCGTGTTCTTCAGGTACAACTTTTAGTCTTGGTTTCTACCAGAAACCCACCGTGAATTTAGGTTCAGATAGTACAATATGTAATCCGGGAAGTATTGAATTGAAAGCAGGGGACCAATTTGCACACTATTTGTGGTCAACAAATGATTCGACCAAAAGCATCATCGTAAAAAAAGAGGGTATTTACAAGGTGGATGTTATCGATAAGAAGGGATGTAAAACTGACGATGAGATTAAGATTAATTTTACCAATAAACCCAAATTGGATCTTTCCAGGCTCGAGACCTTGATCTGCGGTGATTTTTCGGCTACTTTGAATGTGTCAGCCGATAAAAATGTGACCTGGTCGTTAGAAAGTAAGAATCCGGGGATTTATTTTGACGATCTTAAGGTTTCTGTTACACCTGACAATTCTGGTATCTACCCTGTCACTTTAACAGCAACAGATGACTATTCCTGTTCATCAGGTGCCACATTCAACCTAAGGTTTTACCAGTCTCCAAACCTGGATTTGGGTCCTGATACCACAATTTGCGACCGTGACAAGTTTGAATTATTTGCAGGAAATCAATTTACCAGGTATTTGTGGTCAACTTCCGATACGACAAAAAGCATCACTGCAAAAAATAACGGGGTTTATGGCGTCACTGTAATTGATAAAAACGGATGTAAAAAGAGTGATGATATAATACTTGCCTTTGCACATAAACCTAAACTGGACCTTTCCAGGGTTGAAACATTATTCTGCGGAAAGTTTGCAACAACATTGGATGTATCAGCGGATAAAAACGTATCCTGGTTACTTGAAAGCAATGATCCCAAAGTTAAAATCAGCGGTCTGAAAGTTTCAGTTTCACCTTCTGACCCGGGCACCTACCCGGTAATATTAACTGCAACAGACGATTTATCCTGTTTTGCAAGCACTTCTTTTAATTTCGGTTTCTACCCAATCCCTTTCCTGGAACTGGGGCACGATAGTATAATTTGCAATCATGTAGATTTTGAATTAAGTGCCGGTGATCAATTTGCAGGTTATTCATGGTCAACAAAAGATACAACGAATAGTATTATAGTAAATAAAAATGGCAGGTATGTTGTCTGGATAACAGATAAGAATGGGTGTAAGACAAGCGATTCGATTAATATTTTATTCAATAGTAAACCAGTTTTGAATCTTTCACGTCTCGATACCTTAATATGCGGGAGACTTAAAGATTTACTTAATGTTACATCAGATAAAGGTACTATTACAGTTCAACGTCTCTTCGATGATTATATTTTTAAAGGTACTGATGTTGCTGTACCTGAGTTTGGCACATACCAGTTCCGAATCAAGTCAACAGATGAGTTTTCATGTTATGCTGATTCGGTAATTAAATTGGGATTTCACAAAACACCTAAAATTGATTTCTCTGTCGATTCAACGCATTGTTATCACTACAATCTGGATGTCAGATATTTTGGGGATGCAAATGTTGATGCATCAGATTTCATCTGGATTTTTGGAGGCGATACGATAAAACATGGTGTTGGAATCAACTCATACATCGTACCTCTTGGCATTGACCGTGCAACCCGTAACCTGAAATTAATAGTATCTGACCAGGGGTGTTCGAACGAGAAAACACTGACTGACATTAAAGTGATGCCAAACCTGAAGATGTGGGTTACAGACAGTTTAGGATGTGAGCCATTTACAACAAAATTTATGGCCAATAATACCGAAACGGTGACCTATTCATGGGATTTCGGAGATGGAAATATTTTATCCGGGTCAACATCTGACCCCTCCCATACCTATGAAAACGCCGGCTATTATCCAGTGAAGTTGCTTGTTGCAACAGATAAAGGGTGTACAAATGAAATCGTGGTGGATAGCATAGTGCATGTAGCGCCAATTCCTTCTGCAGGTTTCAACCTTTCGGGTGAATATTGTCTTAATAAAGGAGTAAACGAAATTTACTATTCGGGTTCAGGAAATATCAGAGATAAATACTTTTGGGACCTTAAAGCATTTGAAATGTCAGAAATAATAAAGGACCCGTTACAAACCCAGGGACCTTTTAAATTCGATCTGATTACCAAACCTGCTGCGCAGATAGGGTTAAAGGTGATTTCAGAATTTGGGTGCGGAAGTCTGCCGGCTGTAATTTTGGTGAAACGTAAACCTGATTTTTCCATTAATATATCTTCGAATGCCGGGTGCCCCCCATTCAAACCCATATTTACAGCAAGGACCGGAGATAAGGTAGATCAGGTAAAATACAGCTGGAACTTTGGCGATGGAACGAATGGATCAGGGGAAAAGATAAGTCATGAGTATGCAGTGGCTGATCACAAGTATGACATTCTTATTAATGCGTTATCTTCTACTACCGGATGTACTGATACACTGAACAGGAAAGCTTATGTGTGGGTTTACCCCAAACCAACTACCGGATTTTCAGCTCTCCCGGCAAACTGTCTCGGAAAGGGTAATCACCCGATTTCTTATAAAGGGACAGGCGACAACCTGGATACTTATAATTGGGATCTTTCAATGTTTGATAATGAGGAGATTATACAAAATCCAAATGGAACTCAGGGACCACTTATTTTTAACCTGAGAAATAAACCGAAAGCCAGTATAGGGTTAAATGTGGTATCAAAATTTGGTTGTAAAAGCGATACGGCTACCATTGTGGTAAAACGGAAACCAGACTTCTCGATGAATTCAACTCCAAATGCAGGGTGTACCCCTTTCGAAACCATTTTTACTGCAAGGACCGGTGATCCGGTGGATCAGGTGAAATATAGCTGGAATTTTGGCGATGGAACCAGCGGGAAGGGTGACGAGATTAAGCATGAATACTCTGAACCAGATCATAAATATAATGTTGTTCTTAATGCATTATCGTCAGTTACAGGATGTTCCGACACTTTATTCAGAAAGGAACTCGTGTGGGCATATCCAAAACCAAAAGCTTCGTTTAGCATGGATAATAAAGTGGTTTACAATGATAAACCTACAGTCAGATTTTTTAACTCATCCACGGGGGCAAACATATATTCATGGAGTTTCGGTGACGGATCTTTTTCCAATCTCAAAGATCCTTCGCACTACTATAATGTTACCGGATACAGGACGGTTTTGCTTGAAGTATCTGATGATTACCATTGCACCGATACAGTCACACACCGGCTTCTGGTAGCATTTTACAGGATTTATCCCCCAAATGCATTTTCGCCGGTTGCTCCCAATGCGATCGATCGTGAATTTAAACTTGGGGCTGAAGGTATATCGGCTGAAGGTTATCATTTCATAATTATAAACCGGTGGAACGATGTCGTTTTTGAAACGAGGGATGAGATTAAAGGGTGGGATGGAAGAATGCCGGATGGTGTTTTTGTCCCTGCCAGCACATATGTATGGATTCTTGATTTTGTTGATTTCCTGGGACGAAAACATCGGCAGACCGGGACCGTGACAGTAGTTTATTGATACTATATATTCAAGTAACTATGTTTAAGTTTTAGGTTAATTACTCTTTACATTTGAGGAATTACCATAGCATTATTGAACTGACGGCGTCGATATTCGCCAAAATACAAAACCATTGAGATTTCATGCGAACCATAACTGTAGGCTGCCACACCCGATAACGAAAAATCAAAACTATATCCAAACTGAAACTTCGACTTCTGTACCCCAACCATTGCAATCAGGGCATCCGGCCTTTTTGACAAGTTATGACGATACCATAAACCGAAAGTCAGCCAATCTTCCTTTGTGTACATTCCAACATTGACCTGCTTAAATGATCCTTGCTGACGATAGACAAAATTGGGCGATAAGGTGAACTCCCGGGATAATAAACCACGGTGAAATTGATGCCCTACTGCGCCGGCATGAGCTGTTATTTTCAGTGGAAGACTCCCTACCTGGTCACCTTCAATAATTGATTGATCGGGCTGCGTAAGATGATGAATAGCTATACCACAACTGACATCATCAATCTGACCGGCAACTCCAAATGAAAAATCAGGAAATATTTTCTGTCCTCCTTCGAATGGAAGAGGATAATTACCTGTTATAGTCCCGGTTCCCTGATCGATCATACCTGGAAAAATCAACCCGGCAGTGTTGAATTGCTTATAAATAAATCCGGCCTCAAGTGCCATTGAAAAAGTAAGCCTATCATCTGCCCTGATATGGTAAGAATATAGAAAAGATGTGCCCAGACTATTGATTACACCGTTTAATTCCCTGTCATACATCATTTTAAAACCAACTCCACTCCTGATACTGTTTATAAATTTATCATATGAAATATTGTATGTTACATATGTATTTCCTTGTTTGGGCCATTGATTTCTGTAGTTTGTTATAACTCTCGTTATTGCACTTGTTCCTGTAAACGCAGGATTTAAATAAAGGGGATTGGCGTAAAATTGCGAAAATTCCGGATCTTGTCCTTTCAATTGAATGAGGGAAGCCATAAGAATAACAATAGCAAGAAGCACAGATTTATTTAAGCCGGAACTTTTCGGAAGACCAATCCGGTTTTGTTCAAAGGAGTTATTTGTCTTTGGTTTCCTCTGGTTATTCACCTGTAATTTATTTAGTAAATTCCTGTTCGTCAGGCAGGTCACTGATGATCATCAATAGTCCGTTCAGCAAATATACTTTTTGTTCATCACTATTAATCAGTGCATCTTTTATTTTAATTATTTCAGATAAAATAGAGCTGCTACCTGATTCCCTTATCCGCCCAATTGCTTTTAATGAAATGGCTGTATCTGCCGATTTTATTTTCGAAATGATATCTTTCGATTTAAGTTCAATACTCATCCGTATTGCATTCTAAAATTATTTTCGACTGGATATTTTTGAGTCCTCATTTTTCAGGATACTTACAAAGATAAAATAAAATACCTTTGTCACCATAAAAAATTCAACCTAATGGCTCTGTCCAGATCTAAATAAATGGTTGAAAGTAGTTAAACTGAATATTATCTTCATAAAAAAATAAGGAACAAATTATCGCAGGATGAATATAAACACAAAATTTAACCGGTCACTTGGTCTGGGATATGTTATCGTGGTAGTCGTTGGTAATATTATTGGCTCGGGTGTTTACAAGAAAATTGCCCCTATGGCTGCGGAACTCCACTCATCACAATGGGTTCTGGTTGCGTGGATAGTGGGTGGCCTTATCACCTTATTCGGAGCCTTGAGTAATGCTGAAGTGGCTGGTCTCCTGGCCGATACAGGTGGTGATTTTTCCTATTATAAAAAAATTTACAACCGTTTTTTTGCTTTCATTTACGGATGGTCATTATTTACCATTATTCAGACAGCCTCCATATCATCATTGGCTTATGTATCTGCCCAATCACTAAACAGTCTTGTACATTTGCCGGATTTATTTCCTTCAATGAGTAATTTCACCATTGGTGGTGTATTTTTCCCGTTTGCCGACTTCGCGGTAAAACTAACGGCAATAGTTCTGATTCTGCTTCTTACCATTGTGAATATAAAGGGTATAAAAAGTGGGGCCCTGGTAAGTAAAATTGTATTGATACTTGTGCTTACAGGAATTTTTGTTATTGTTGTTTTCGGGATGGGAAGCCACTATTCAACCTCTGCCGGCAGTTTTGATTTCAAATCGGATTCAGTTGCGCCTGTAACCATATCTGCTTTCTTCACAGCTATGCTTGCCGCATTCTGGGCCTATCAGGGATGGGCTACTGTCGGTTTTATCGGAGGTGAAGTAAAGGATCCTAAACGGAATATCCCCAGGGGGATAATAATAGGAGTTTTTATGGTTATTGCCATATACCTGCTGGTCAATATTACCTATCTTTTGTTATTGCCTATTCCCCAACTGGAGCAAATTTATCATTCGGGCAATCAAATTGCTGCAATTGAGGCAGTGAAATCGTTCTGGGGAGAAAATGGCGCACTGTTTATGTCGTTATTGATTTTGATCACTACACTTGGATGTACAAATGCTACAATTCTGGCCAGCCCGCGGGTAAATTTTGCGATGGCCAGGGAGAATCTCTTTTTCCGCAGTGCAGGTATGCTCAACAAGTCGAATGCACCTGCCAATTCGTTGATTTTGCAGGGCATCTGGGCATGCGTGCTTGTTCTTTCCGGGACATTTGATCAGTTGACTGATATGATCATCTTTGCGGTATTTATTTTTTATGGTGCGACTTCGCTCGCGGTATTTATTTTACGTAAAAGAATGCCGGATGCCCCAAGACCTTATAAAGTTTGGGGATACCCCGTTGTCCCCGCAATATTTATTACATTTTGCGTGATTTTGGTATTCAATACTATATTTACAAGGCCCCGTGAGGCGATATTCGGACTTACGTTAATATTTTCGGGGTTGCCGGTTTATTGGTTCTTAAACCGAAAGAAAAATCGCATATCTGAAGATTGACGCAAAAAATTTATGAATAAATATATGTGTGAATATTCAATAAGCTTTACTTTGAAATTACCCCTAAGGAATGGAATGGTTTCCCTTTCATGACCATTTCGGCAATAAATTCGTCCCATAAGTTCAGGGTGAGGTTAAGCTTATACATTTCGTTAATACTGTCGAGTTCAGTTGCGAGATACAACCGGCTAATGCATCGTGCAATCTCCGGAAGGTCAATCCGCATTAGAACCTCTTTTGTAAATGGTCTTTTGGCATAACTAAAAGTTACAGACTGCAGAAACTGCATTGTCATTTCTGAATTTAAAAGAATCAGGGCGTAAACAGCGAATTCAATTTTTTCAAAGCCAATTAAATAGCAGGTGTCGTCGAACATTACAGGTTTATTTTCCTGGGGAAGAACTAAAGTAAAATGATAAGTCTTATAAAAACCAGAGATGGCAACCTTATATGGTTCAAACGAATAGTCACCTATGCCAAATATGGAAAACACTGGCTTATTTTTATAAATGCCAGATTTCCTGGCCTCAAATTTCTCCTGATGACCAGTTAAGTATTTATAGGTTTCAGGAAATTCATTTTTTATATAATCTGTTTCTTGTCCAACTTTTCTTTGAGTAACAATCACAAATTTCCTTGTCTGATTGATTACATTGTTTTTAAGGTCTGAACTCTTAAGAAATCCGTAAACTAAATTATCCTCTAATTTCACCTTCTCGTTCAGCCCGTTTACATAATGCCCGTTCGCCCTGCTTAATTCCATAACTTTTGAACAGTCGTGTTTTAAACCTTGCCGCCATATGAAAGGACAAACACCATCAATTTTTTTTGAATTAATGTATTTATCGAGGTTTGATACGAATTTATCTTCTGACCAGCCAAATTTTAAGTTCAGGTTCCGGTTGTTATAAAAGCTGAACTCCTGACAATCAAACTCCGGAACTGAATTAAACCTGCAATAAAATAAAGATGCCCCAACAGAGACGTTAAACTCCTTTTTACTGTCAATGAAATGTTTCTCTAATGAACCTATTGAATTTTTGTTTTTATACTGTTCTGAAACAATATTTCTGATAACTGAATCTTTAACCAGGAGCACTAAATTTCCTTTTAATTTCTGAAAGGTTTCTATCATAGTTAAGGTAATGAATTCTGCAATATCGAAATTACCTTTTCCTGTGATGGCATCAAGGCCGTTATGATTCTTAAAGTTGGTCTTTGCCGGTAGATTGGCGGAATTGAGGCAGCCCAGTTTTGAATTTGTTACCCATGGAGGATTACCTATTACTAAAATATCTGCTGACGAATAATTCCTTGCAATTTGTCTGAAATCGAAGTCGAAAACGTTACAATGACAGATTGAAATCTGAGGCTTTTCCCTTTCAGGGTTGTCAAGGAAATAATCAATGATATTAAATTTTGTTTCCCAGACATAGGGCCCGAATATTTCAAAACCAAATATATTTTTTATTCCCTGAAAGATTTTCAAGGCAGCGATTATGAAATTACCTGTGCCACAGGTTGGCTCAACAACTATGTCAGGTGAAATATTTCTTGATAATAAATGCACTATTACTTTATCTGCCAACTCCGCATTTGTCTGAAAATCGCCATATTCAGCTCTATTCACTTCATTCAGGGTACCCTGCTTCCCGGAATTAATAGTTTGCAGTGTTTCCATCTCTTCATTATTACCGAAGAAATGTATGATTCCGAAAGTTTCATTAATTATATGATTTGCCATTTCAAATGATGCCACACTCTTCAGATTTTCATTTAAGTAAAATGAAACCCGGTAACTAATATTGGCATCGAAAACTTTCATCCTCTCACCAGTTTTGTGGCCAGATATTTGCCTGTATAGGATGATTCACATTTCACTATCTCCTCAGGAGTTCCTTCAAATACTTTATAACCACCCGACTCACCTCCTTCAGGGCCTAAATCGATTATCCAGTCAGCAACTTTTATCACCTCCGGATTATGCTCTATTATTAATACTGTATGTCCCCTGGATATCAATGCACTAATGGACTGCAGCAATTTCCGGATGTCGTGAAAATGGAGTCCGGTAGTTGGTTCGTCAAAAATGAACATTGTAGGGCTGTCTTTTTCCTTTGAAAGGAAAGAGGCAAGCTTTATCCTCTGACTTTCACCTCCGGAAAGTGTATTTGACGACTGTCCGAGTTTGACGTATCCAAGTCCTACATCCTGCAGTGGCAAAAGTTTTCTGGCAATTTTTTTCCCTTCATGCCTGTCATTTTCAGAGAAAAAAATAATAGCCTCATCTACCGTCATTTCCAAAACATCATAAATATTTTTCCCATCGAATTTCACATCAAGGACATCGGGCTTAAATCGTTTTCCATGACAACTTTCGCAGGTCAGGTGGATGTCTGCCATAAATTGCATCTCCACTTTTATCTCACCTTCTCCCTGACACTCTTCACACCGTCCGCCATCGATGTTAAACGAAAAATGGGATGCGGTGAAACCATTGATCTTAGATGCCTGTTGTTCGGAAAATAGCTTCCGGATATCATCATAAGTTTTAAGATATGTCACGGGATTGGAGCGCGAGGATTTGCCGATAGGGTTCTGGTCTACAAATTCAGCTGAGGTAATTAAAGAGAGATCACCTTGCAGTTTTATGTGTTCACCGGTTTTTTCTCCATACCCTCCAAGATACCTCGTAAGGGCCGGATAAAGGATCTTTCGCACAAGCGAGGATTTTCCCGAGCCGCTTACTCCTGTTACAACAGTAAGTGTATTCAATGGAAATCTGACATCAATCCCCTTGAGGTTGTTTTCACGCGCACCTGTAATCTCAATGAAGTTATTCCATTTCCGCCTTGCTGAGGGGATATCTATCTTTTCATAGCCATTCATATATCTGGCAGTCAGACTTTTATTATTCAAAGCCAGCTCTTTGTGCGATCCCTGAAATACCACTTCCCCACCATTGATTCCAGCCAGCGGTCCGATATCAATTATCATATCGGCCTGCCGGATAATCTCCTCGTCGTGTTCAACAATAATAACACTATTGCCAAGTTGCTGCAGTTTACGGAGCATTTTTATAAGTCTGCCTGTATCACGTGAGTGCAGGCCAATCGAAGGTTCATCGAGTATATACATTGAACCTACAAGACTGCTTCCAAGCGAAGTTGCCAGATTTATTCTTTGAGATTCGCCCCCGGATAAAGATGACGAGAGACGGTTCAGGGTGAGATAACCTAGTCCGACATCGCAAAGGAACGACATTCTGCTGTTAATTTCAATCAGTAACCGTTCAGCAACAATTTTATCATGATCAGTTAATTGCAGGTCATGAAAAAATGTCGCAAGCTGGTCTACCGGCTGGTTCACGAGATCAGAAACCGATTTGCCCCGGATCCTTACATATGAAGCCTCTTTTTTTAATCGTGTTCCTTCACATTCCGGACATATTGTTTTACCGCGGTAACGTGCAAGCATAACCCTGTACTGGATTTTGAACGATTGTTCCTCAACATTACTGAAAAAACTGCTTATACCTTCAAAATATTGATTGCCCGTCCACAATAATTTCTTTTGCTCAGGTGTAAGATCATAATATGGTTTATGGATCGGAAAATTGAACTTGTCTGAATTCATCACCAACTGATCCTTCCATTCGCTCATTTTTTCACCTTTCCAGCAAACAATCGCCTCATTATAAACTGATAGCGACTTGTTTGGTACCACAAGGTCTTCATCAATTCCGATCGTCTTTCCGTATCCTTCGCATAGCGGGCATGCACCGACAGGGTTATTGAAACTAAATGTATGCACTGACGGCTCTTCGAAAACTATTCCATCTGCTTCGAAACGATTTGAAAAGCGAAGAATTTTATTCTCTGAGTCATTGATAATCCTGACAATACAATCGCCTTTCCCTTCATAAAAGGCTGTTTGGACCGAATCGGCAGCACGGCTCCTCACATCCTCATCATTTGATACGGCAAACCTGTCAATCACAATATTTATCTCCTTAACGCCTTTGCAGTAAGGCTTATCTGCATCCAGATCAACAATCCGGACTACTTCCCCATCAATTTCAAGGCGTGTAAATCCTTGTTGCTGAAGTAAACCGGCTTCCTGTAACAATGTTCTCCCATTATTGATCCCAAATGGTGACAGCAGAATCAGCCTTGTCCCTTCAGGAAACGAAAAGATAGTATTGATGACATCACTTACCTCATGACGTATTACCTCCTTACCCGAGATCGGTGAATAGGTCCGGCCAATTCGGGCATAAAGCAATTTGATGTAATCATAAATCTCGGTTGATGTGCCAACAGTAGATCGTGGATTACGCGTATTAACTTTCTGTTCAATGGCAATTGCCGGAGGAATTCCTTTGATATAATCGACATCCGGCTTATCCATCCTTCCTAAAAACTGCCTCGCATACGAAGAAAGACTCTCGACATAACGCCGCTGACCCTCGGCATAAAGAGTATCAAATGCAAGGGAAGATTTTCCGGAACCCGAAAGGCCTGTAATGACCACCATTTTATTTCTCGGAATCTGAAGATCAATATTTTTCAGATTGTGAACCCTGGCACCTTTAATATCAATATATTGATTTCTAATATTTTCTGACATGGTAAACAAGTAAAATTTTCAGATTTTTCAATCCCGCTAAATTTACAATTAAAAATATTGCAAATTGAAAAAAGCAGGCAGGATTCCGGTAAAAAAAGATGAAGAAGAAAGTCAGAAAAATCATGACAGCAGCAGGGATTAGTGACAGTATTTCCAATGAAAAAACTACTCATATCGCGGTATTAAGTTTACTTTAAATTTGTTTTTACTGAAAAGTGTCTTTCTTAAGGGATAGGTTTATTTAACTAACTTTACCCCACTTTATATAACAGGGATATTTTCAGTGTTGAATCATAATATTAAAGCAATGTCAAAGAGTGTATTTCAAATCGAAAGGACTAAGTATGTCCCCAAGATGCCTAAGGCGATAACAGGTGCAATAAAGGTTGTTGAAAGTGGCAAAACACGTTCAGTGGCTGATCAGGATGAGATTAAGAAACTTTTTCCGGGTACTTATGGTATGCCGATAATCACGTTTGAAAAAGGAGGAAAGAAAATTGACTTTCCGGAACTGAATGTCGGTGTAATATTGTCTGGCGGACAGGCACCCGGGGGTCATAATGTAATCTCAGGATTGTTCGATGGTCTGAAAAATATGAACCCTGCCAATAAATTATACGGATTTCTTGGGGGTCCGGGCGGCTTGGTTGATCATAAATACATCGAACTGACTGATGTTATCGTTGACGAATACCGGAATACAGGTGGTTTTGACATTATCGGATCCGGACGGACAAAACTTGAGGAAACTGAACAATTTGACAAAGGGGTTACTATTTGTAAACAATTGGGGATTAAAGCTATAGTAATCATAGGTGGTGATGATTCAAATACAAACGCTTGTGTTTTAGCTGAATATTATCTTCAGAATAATACTGGTATTCAGGTTATCGGTTGCCCAAAAACAATTGATGGCGACCTTAAAAATGAGATGATTGAAGCATCTTTTGGTTTCGACACTGCATGTAAAGTTTATTCAGAACTTATTGGCAATATCATGCGTGATGCCAATTCAGCGAAGAAATACTGGCACTTTATTAAATTGATGGGGCGTTCAGCTTCGCATATTGGTTTGGAATGTGCCCTTCAGACCCAGCCAAATGTCTGCATTATTTCGGAAGAGGTTGCAGCGAAGGAGCAAACACTGGAACAGATTGTAAATGAGATTGCCGATATAGTTACTATACGTGCCAAAAATGGTGAAACATTTGGTGTTGCACTCATTCCTGAAGGTCTTGTTGAGTTTATACCTGAAATGAAAGTGTTGATCTCGGAGTTGAACGACCTGCTGGCCGAAGGCGATGAGACTGCTGAGATTTTTCAAAACCTGGACACCAACACCGAAAAGCGCGACTTTGTAATTGGCAATCTTACTTACGAATCCTCCAAGCTTTATGCTTCTCTTCCTGCCGGGATTGCACGTCAGCTTACACTTGATCGCGATCCTCACGGAAATGTACAGGTTTCGCGCATTGAAACAGAACGACTGTTAATTGCGATGGTTGAAAAACGCCTGACTGAATTGATAAAGAGTGGAATAAAAGTTAAATTCTCATCCCAGAACCATTTTTTCGGATATGAGGGCCGGTGTGCCGCGCCGTCAAATTTCGACTCAGATTATTGTTATTCATTAGGTTATATTGCCTCCCTTTTGATTGTTAGCGGTAAAACCGGGTATATGGCCTCAGTTCGTAATACTACGGCGCCTGCTGCCGAATGGATCCCCGGCGGGGTACCTATTACTATGATGATGAACATGGAGCGGCGTCATGGCGAGATGAAACCTGTAATACAGAAGGCACTGGTCCGTCTCGATAGTGCGCCGTTCAAAGCGTATGCCGAAAAACGGGAGGAGTGGGCTGTCACAACGTCGTTTGTTTACCCGGGACCGATTCAATACTGGGGGCCCAAAGCGGTATGCGATGCAACTACCAGGACATTACAACTTGAACATCCAAAATAACCGGTTAATCTGAGAATTTGTCCGTCAACTGGTATATGAAGATCTGAAATTGGAAGATAAGTACTACGATGTCTTCTGTGAGACTCAATTATCATTGATTAATGAGGTTGACAGTGTGACAGGCAACAAGGGCCGCCGTTTCGGTCCTTAATCGCGAATCACCAAGCGATACAGCGATAAAGCCCTCATTAATAGCCAGTCCAACCTCTTCGGCTGAGAAGTCCCCTTCAGGGCCGATAAGTATCATTATATCCGCTCCTTTTACAACCGCATCACGCAAAAATATCTTTTCGCCTTCATGGCAATGGGCAATAAACCGGAGTCCGCTAAAACCGTTTTTTATCGTTTCAATGAATGTCTGAACAGGGTGCAGCACCGGAAGGTATGCTTTTACCGACTGTTTCATTGCAGCTACCATCACTTTATTCAACCTGTCGTTATTGATAACCTTCCTTTCTGAATAGCGGCCAATAACCGGAATAATTTCGTCAATCCCAATCTCTGTGGCCTTTTCAAGAAACCACTCATAGCGATCGCTGTTTTTAGTTGGCGAAACGCCGATAGTCAGATGCCAGTCCCTCTTTCCGAAATTCTGTTTTGTATTTATGACCTGTAACAGGCATGCTCTGGGATTGGCATCTGTGATTTGCGATTCGCAGAAAAGCCCTTTGCCGTTGGTCAGGAAGAGGGTATCGCCTTCAGTTAGCCTCAAAACCCTGACACAATGTTTTGATTCCTCTTCGTTTAACCGGTAGGTATCATGCTGGATATCCGGAGTGTAAAACAGGTGCATTTATAATGGTACAGATGGGTGAATTATAAGGACAAAGATAAAAGATAAAAGGAAAAATTGTGAATATATGCTAATTTGAATATTTGTTAATGTGAAGATGTTCAAATGTACAAAATATGAAAATGTACTATTGTGTTAATTTGATCCCGCGTTTGACGGATCAAAATGCAAAATGCAAAACTGTTATCAGCCCCATTTGGGGCGACCTATTTGTAGCCCCGGAATTTAATACGGAAAGGAAATGCAAAATTAAAACCAAGCCCGGCCCCGTCAGGGGCGACCTATGTGTAGGTGCAGCCCATGCGTCCGCAAACCTGCTGTAGCCCTGTGCGCCGCATAACGGAACTGCGGCAATTCCCGCCGGGCATAAAAAAGTTACGAAAAATAGTTTTGGAATACATCTTATATTACCTGAAATTTTCGTAAATTTAAGGGAAAGATACAGGTTAAGGCAAGCAATTTCATTAATCCATTTAAGAAATTTTTAAATGATCATTCAAATAAAATATGCTCCTGCTGCCTGACAAGAATTCCATTCTGTAATATAAAAAGCAATGAAACAGCTTTTCCCCCCGGAAATAATCCAAAACAGTGCGGAAAATTATTTTATTCAGCAACATACTGCCAGCAGGGCAATGTATCTTATTTTGATTGTGATCCTGATCATATTTATAGTATTACTCCCGGTTATCAAGATTGATATTACAGTGCATGGTAATGGCGTAATCCGTTCCCGCTTTGATGACAATTTACTTCAATCCGCAGTATCCGGCGAAGTTATAAAGGCAGATATAAGTGAAAACATTTCCGTTAAACAAGGGGATACGCTGATTGTTATCAGCACTCTGAAAACTGATTCGGAGATAAATTACTGCCAGCTTCAGGCAAAGGAGGAGACTATTAACCTGTCTGACCTTTCTATTTTACTTAAAAACGATAATTCGCAGCTGACCTCAGGCTTGTACAGACAAGAATCAGTTGGTTTCCTGGGAATTCTTGAGGAACAAAAAGTCAAAATGACCAAAGTCAATGAAGAATTTATCCTTGCAGAAAAATTGTATGAAAAAAAAGTCATACCTAAAACGGAATATGAATTTAAAAAGTACAGTCGTGAATCTGAAATTAGTCGTTTCAATAACCTGTGCGAACAGCAAAAACTGACCTGGCAAACAAGATATTCAGAACTCAGAATAAAAATTGAAGGGTTAAAATCAAATATAGAACAGTTAGAACGTGGGAAAAGGCAATACATTATTACTGCACCAATTTCTGGTACGATTACGTCGTTTACAGGCATCAAAGTTGGCAACTTTGTAGTGCCGAATCAACAAATTGCACGCATATCACCCGATTATGAACTATTGGTTGAGTGCTATATCAGCCCCACGAATATCGGGCTGATTCATCAGGATATGGAGGTCAGATTTCAGTTTCATTCATTTAATTACAATCAATGGGGAACTGGCTCTGGTAAAGTAACCGAATTGTCAGATAATGTTATTAACATTAATGACAAGCCATATTTTAAAGTCAGGTGTAGTCTCGATCAAAGCTTTCTTGCATTAAAAAACGGGTATAAAGGTCATCTGAGAAAAGGAATGACCCTGACTGGTGGATTTATGATTACAAGGCGGAGTTTGTCAGAGTTACTCTACGACAAAACAGATAATTGGCTGAATCCCAAAATATATCCCTATGAACATTAAAGTTAAACAGCATGATATTACTGACTGTGGCGCAGCTTGTCTGGCCTCTGTTGCAGCACATTACAATCTTGGAATACCTGTTTCGCGAATCAGACAAATTGCTGGTACCGACCAGAAAGGGACTAATGCGTGGGGATTAATTCAGGCAGCCGAGAAAATGGGGTTTACAGCTAAAGGAGTGAGAGCTGGTGTTGAGGCTTTGACAAATATTCCGCTTCCTGCAATTGCTCATGTCATTATAAAAAAAACACTGTTCCATTATGTAGTACTTTATAGTGTCAGGAATGGAACAGCAAATTTTATGGATCCTGCTGATGGGCACGTACATAAGATGAAAATAAGTGAATTTGCTGAAAAGTGGAGTGGGGTGCTGATAATCCTGGCACCAGGTAATGATTTTATTCCGCGAAATGAAAAGATTTCGAACATACAGCGTTTCATTTATTTGCTGAAACCACATCACAATTTATTGGCACAATCTCTTCTGGGTGCGGTTCTTTATACTGTTCTAGGGCTTTCGACATCAATCTATATCCAGAAAATAGCTGATTATGTTTTGGTTGACCATAATATGAATCTACTAAACCTGCTCAGTGCCGTAATGTTAATAATCCTGTTCGTTCAACTCTTTATCGGAACACTAAAAAGTATATTTATAATGAAAACCGGGCAGAAAATAGATTTACGACTCATACTCGGTTATTACAAACACCTGCTTACTTTACCCCAGGGGTTTTTCGATACAATGCGTGTAGGCGAAATAGTTTCGAGGATTAATGATGCTGTAAAAATCAGGGCATTTATCAATGATACTGCTATTTCGATGATTGTCAATGTATTTATCGTATTCTTTTCTTTCACATTAATGTTTTTATACAGTTGGAAATTGTCTGTGATCATGCTTACTGTTATTCCCTTCTATACAGTTATTTACAGCATTACCAACAGTCTCAACAGGAAGCGGGAACGAAAACTTATGGAAAATTCGGCCGAATTGGAGAGTCAATTGGTTGAATCGCTTAATTCAATAAGGACAATAAAAGAATTTAACCTTGAATCATATTCAAATCTGAAAACTGAATTACGATTTGTCGAACTTCTAAGGACAGTTTACAAATCGGGGCTTAACGCTATTTTTACAGGTACCGGTACCGAATTTCTGAGTCGCATTTACACCATTATTTTGCTTTGGATAGGTAGCTATTTTGTTGTCGACAATACGTTAACACCTGGCGAACTGCTTTCATTCTATGCGATACTTGGATATTTCACAGCTCCTGCGGCAAGCCTGATCGGGATGAACAAGTCAATACAAAATGCCCTGATCGCAGCTGACCGGCTTTTCGAGATTATGGATCTTGATTGTGATCAGGAGGAAAACAAGATGAATTTATCACAAGATCAGACGGGAAAAATCATTTTTAACAATATAGGTTTCAGTTATGGAACGCGAACAGAAGTTTTCAATAATTTTTGTTTCACAATAGAAAAAGGTCAGATCACAGCCGTGATCGGCGAAAGCGGCTCTGGTAAAACCACACTTGTAGCCTTGATGCAGAAGCTTTATCCGCTGAACAGCGGCTCTATCACTATTGGAGGATGTAATATTGCCCATATTTTTTCTTCGAGTTTAAGGGGCATTGTTGGAGTTGTTCCACAAAAGCTCGATCTGTTTGCCGGCAATATTGTTGATAATATTGCCGTAGGTGAATTCAATCCAGACGTTGAACGAATCATCGAAATATGCAGATCTTTAGGAATGTTGAGTTTCATAGAAAAGTTATCTAATGGCCTTAACACTTTCATTGGCGAAAATGGTGCCATCCTGTCAGGGGGACAAAAGCAGCGAATTGCAATTGCCAGGGCACTTTACCGAAGCCCTGAGATACTGGTATTTGACGAGGCAACCTCTTCACTTGATTCTGAGTCAGAAAGTTTTGTCCAGGAGGTAATTATCCGGCTGAAAACTGAGGGCAAAACCATAATAATTATTGCTCATCGCCTGAGTACAGTTGTTAATGCAGACAAAATTGCCGTACTCGAAAACGGACAGCTGATCGAAGAGGGTAACCATACCCAGTTATGGGAGGCAAAGGGAAAATATTATCAGTTGTGGCAAAAACAACTTCCCCAATTCAGTAATATGAAAAATGAATATCTAATACCTACCTAAATACCAGGACAGTCATGAACATGATACACCAATTTGAAAGGGTTAAGAAGATAAACAGGATGATCAAATCAGCCAAGACCGGCTCACCAAAGGAGTTTGCGGATGAATTAGGAATCAGTGAGAGTCATTTTTACCGCTACATTGAAGAGCTTCAGGAGATGGGCATTCCCATACTCTACAGCAGATCGCGCAAGACTTATTACTATGAAAATAACTCAGAACTTTCGCTCAGCTATTCGCTAAAGCTTATTTCAGATGAAGGAGCAAAAGAAATTATTGGCGGATTCAAAATAGTCCCTTCACTGCTTTTTTTTGAGAGCGGGGGAGTGTAACTTTGATCCTGTAACGTTGCCAGTGCCAAAACCTACAGCACTATAAAGAAAGCGGGGTGTCAAATATCAAAAACTCTTAATATATATATGAGTTATGAAAAAGTTAGAAAAAAATGATTTAATGGAAATCAACGGAGGATATACGGAGTTACCACCATGGGTGAGGGGCAGTCTTTGGGGCTTCATTGCACTCGAAATCATTCAAAACTGGGCAGATATTAAATCAGGTATTGCCGATGGATGGGCAGATGCAATGAAAGGTTAAATGTTTTTATTTTGATCACTAAATAAATAACAAATGAACTTAACTATATGTAAAGCAGTTTATGTCACAGAAATGTCTGCCAATGAATTAAAACTCATTGATGGCGGGGCACCTACCAGATCAACATCTTTTTTTTATGATGCCTTTTATTATATGTCCTTTGGCATTGGCACTGCATTGAAAGAAATGACTACCATGGAATTCTGGGAACAATGGGACGATGCAATGCTTTGATCAGTCAGCTGAAAAATAAGAAGAGTACGAAAAGAAGCTGAGACTGGAATTAAAAATAAATTATGTCAAAGTATTAAATATTAAGATTATAATGCATTGTTCAGCCCACTTCGGGGCTGGTCTGGTATTTCACACGAAAATAACTTTGTTAAAATAATGAGAATTAGTACGTTCGTGTGGAACTCGCATCCGCCAACTGGCGGATTCATCACCATTTGCGGGCTTAACCATGCTCGTTTCATCCGCATACCCCCGGTGAAGCTTGCGAAACCGGGGGTTATTCAAATTAAATTACTGCGTGGGTTGCATTAGTTTTTCAGTAGGCCCTGTTAAAGGGGTGCGGACTAAATTTTTATTAAAAATGATTGAAATGAGCTCAATGAAATCATTCTTTATTACTTTGTCACTGGGACTAATTATTGTATCAATTTACAGGATTACTTTTAAACATGAACCATTTAATGACCAGTATTACAGGCTGATTATTGCTTTAATTTCTGCGATAGGCTGGTACCTGACGATATTAATTGAAAGAAAGAAGCATAGTAAAAACCCAAAGTGATCGTGCAAAAGATAGTGCTCTCGCTAGTGTCACGCTGGTGCGGATTTGCAAATCCGCGCCAGCGGCGGTTCTAATAATTCACAAAACAAAAAGCCCTTCCTTTTGAGAAGAGCTTTCATAATATATTAATCAGCAAACAATTACGCCTGACCTGCCGGACCGCTAAATGTCATTGGCATCAAATTAGACTGCCCTCCATGGATTTGTATCGAACCATGTAAGGATTCATATTTAACGACATTATCCTGAAGTGCCAACATAAGTCTTTTAGCGTGTTCAGGGGTCAGAATGATTCTTGATTTTACGCTTGCCTTTGGAATACTCACGCTGGTGCGGATTTGCAATCCGCGCCTCGCAGACCCGGGATTTTTAATCCCGTTAAAACTAACTTTTTAAGTTAATAATCATGGGAATACGAAATAAAATATCACCCGGCTTGGTTTATTTCTTTACCATTACTGTTGTCGATTGGTTGGATATTTTCACACGCCCGGCTTACAAGCATATCATTGTCGACTCTTTAAACTACTGCATTATCAACAAAGGATTGCAGGTGTATTGCTGGTGTCTGATGAGCAACCACCTGCATATAATTGCATCTGCCTCTGAAGGGAAAAACTTATCGGATATCCTTCGCGATTTCAAGAAATTTACAAGTAAAGATTTGATCAGGTCAATAAAAGAGACGCCTGAAAGCAGACGTGATTGGTTGTTAAATTTATTCTGGTATGCCGGTAAAAACGATAAGAAGATTAAATATTTTAAAGTCTGGCAGGAAGGCAACGATGTTAAAGAGATTAGTTCAACCGATTTTTTGGACCAGAAGATGGAATATATTCACAATAATCCGTTAAGAGCCGAAATAGTGGCAAATCCTGAAGATTATTTATATAGCTCAGCAAAAGATTATTCCGGTGAAAAAGGATTAGTAAATATCGAATTTGCTTAATTTCGATGGATTATAAATCCATTATCTGTGAGGTGCAGATTACAAATCCGCACCAGCGGAGGTTGTTAAATTTATTCTGGTATGCCGGTAAAAACGATAAGAAGATTAAATATTTTAAAGTCTGGCAGGAAGGCAACGATGTTAAAGAGATTAGTTCAGCCGGTTTTTTGGATCAGAAGATGGAGTATATTCACAATAATCCTTTAAGAGCCGAAATTGTGGCAAAGCCTGAAGATTATTTATATAGCTCAGCAAAAGCTTATTCTGGTGAAAAAGGATTGATAAATATCGAATTTGTTTAATTTCGATGGATTATAAATCCATTATCAGTGAGGTGCAGATTACAAATCCGCACCAGCGGAGAATTAGTACGTTCGTGTGGAACTCGCATCCGCCAACTGGCGGATTCATCACCATTTGCGGGCTTAACCATGCTCGTTTCATCCGCATGCCCCCGGTGAAGCTTGCGAAACCGGGGGTTATTCAAATTAAATTACTGCGTGGGTTGCATTAGTTTTTCAGTAGGCCCTGTTAAAGGGGTGCGGACTAAATTTTTATTAAAAATGATTGAAATGAGC
>Ga0247842_10000608_pt1 | contig 72499 bp, 63 predicted proteins | sample LaCruzMarch2015__3_FD_192411 | JGI IMG/M metagenome (GOLD analysis project Ga0247842, IMG submission 192411) | Freshwater microbial communities from meromictic Lake La Cruz, Castile-La Mancha, Spain - LaCruzMarch2015_19m | ecosystem: Environmental > Aquatic > Freshwater > Lake | place: Spain... | reverse complement strand
GCGCTCATCAAGAATCGGCCACAACGGCTGCAGTTTTTCGGTAATCTGCGCAAGGGTGCTCATGCTCGGAGAGCATATCACAATTCCTATGCAAGTTGCTACCTTTATTTATTGACGCCGCCTAAGCAGCGTCACCCATTGCTGCGTTTTGCATCAGTGTCCGCGCCAGTGTCAACTAGCCGAGTGAAAAACACGGCGAGAAGAGCAAGGAAATCTATTATCCATCAATGACTTAGGCCACGGGGGGAGCGACCACCCCCTTAATTCCATGAGAACCTGTTTTTTCAGCTTTACACTATTTTTCCGGACACCCCCTCAACCCTCGCAATTGTGCTTGTGCCTGATAATGAGCATCCTACGCTCACAAAACGCCCTATTTTAAGCCTCCCAAAAGCCCCTTTTGGATGTAAAGTTGGGCCTCAACTTTACGTTTGCTTTACGTCGACTTGACGTCGAAATGGTGGGTTTTCGCGATTTCCGCTTGGAAGGGGGGCAAAGGCTCACTTTGACCCACCATCCTCTTTTGCGTTGTCCGCGTTTTACCACCTGGTTTCTGCGATCGGGTTTCCGCCGGCAACCCATTTGTCGACCGCCGATCAACCCGAACGAACCGCACGCGATCCGCTCCAAGCACTCAAGTGCCCACGCCTGATTTTACCACCGGGGCTGGTTGAGCTTCCGGGTGATCCACTGGTAAACATCCCTGTGCCTGTTGAAGGGGATGTCTTTGATGAAAGGCTCCCAGCGCTGTGCTAGGATGTCCTCCAGCGGACGTTCCCGCTTTAGTGTCGGGAGTGGCGGGAATGCCGCCTCGATGATTTCCTTGCGGGTTCGCTTTTCCGTCCCGGCCAGCACATCCTTGGTGATGCCAAGTTTCTCGACGGCCTCCGCGAATTTGGCGTCATTGCGGACGGTTCTTGCCGACACACCGGTATTTTCTGCGATCCCGGAGGCTGGATCTTTGCTGGCCAACTGGTAAGAGTTGCCAGTTGGGTCCTTGGCCCTCCCGGAAGGGTTCAGCGTCTTGAGTGCCTCCAGCCGATCCTTCACCGGGATGCGTTGCGCGGTGTAAAGTTTGCCCCGAAGCAACGCCGCCGCGTCGGGGGACAGGTTGCGCCGGCCAAGCTGGTTGTTGATGATCCAGTTCAGGGCATTTTCACGGGTGTCGAAAACCAGTTCGGTCGTCTGAATCTCGGCCGACCTTCCGAGTTCCTGCAAAATCTCGTATCGGTTGTGGCCGTCCACGAGAAACGTCTTCCCGTCGTGATTCCAGACGATCAGCGGGGAGAGAAGACCGCTGCGCTCGATGTCTTGCCGCAACATCTGTCGCTCGATCTCCTTGAGCGGCGGGCAGTGGGCGCGGAATTCTTCGTCAATGGTGATGGTGTCGCAGGAGTCTGGAAGGATGGACATGATGCCGGCGGTGCCATGTCAACCCCGTCCGATCTGCTCCACGGATTCAAGAGTGATCCACAGCCGGACTTCTGCGTGCCTGGTGACGGGGATGCCCTTGACGTCAGCGGTTTTTTCCAACGGAGGAACTGGGGGCAACTCTTGCCCCCCAGCCTCGAATGCTGATTTACCCCCACCGGGTTTCCACGCACACCCGCTTGCGAAAGTCGTTCCTTCCGCATAAAAATTGGCGCGGAGGAGGCTGGTTCGTCTGTTCGTCTTTGGTCGTCTTCAGTAGTCCGGGGACGAACGAAATTAGTCGTCAATTTGGGGGTTCGTCCCCGTCCCTATATAGGACGGGACGAACCTCAAAGACGACGAACCTACAAACAAACACCTAACACGAGTCCGTCCCGGGACGACTGGACGAACCGAGCGAGATTTTCCCCACCGCTCCCCCGCGTTGATCCGGCGAAAGAAACGGCGGCGTGAAAGCCCGGTGGGCGGGCGGCGCGGGAAGATGCAATGTCGGCAACAGCGCTCGCTGCCACCACCGCGACGATGCGTGTGGAACGGATCGCGCATGACGAAAGCCATGGATCGAATCCCAACCAGAACGGTGCCGCGTTTAGCCAGAATGACCGCCAGAGCGACTTTCCCCGCCACAGACATGGCGTGGCCGCGCTCGGGCACTTCCAGGAGATTGCGCGTCAGATTTCCGACGAGCACATGGACGGCGAATCTTGCCCGCGTGCATGTTTCCCCGTTCCGACGAAAAGGTTGTTGCGTAACAACAATTGTGCCGATCAGTTGACACGGGAACCGGTGGCATGACATCCACGCTGGATCACCTGCCGCGCTACGTGACGATTCACCAGCTCGCCCGACGCTCCGGGCTCAACCGGAGCACCCTGACCATGATGATGGCGCACGGCCAACTCAAGCCGGGCGCAATGCAAAGCGTTGACCGGGGGCGTGAGTCATTCCTTTTTCCGGCCAGCCTGATCGGCGAGGTGGCCAGGCTTGCCGGGGCCGGGCAATTGCCTTTGCCGCCCGAACCGACAAAACCAATATGAAATCAGAAAACCAAACCATGATAACGAAGCTCGGCGCTGAACTGCCGGGGGAGAACGAAATCGCGAAACTCGCGGAACTGGAGGCCGATTGGCTGCGCATGGAAAAGCGGGAGCGGGAACTGAACCCGCTGCGCATTCCTGCGGATTACGAAGCCGCCTGCGAGGTGTTCATGAACAATCCGAGCATCGAAAACGAGAATTGCGTTGGGGAGCTGGCCGATCAAGACGCGACCGCAACGCAATTTGCTGCCGTGCGGGTGGCGCTGGCGGAACGGCGCCGCTTCGTCGCCGGAAAAGCAGGCGACCTCCTGCAACCGTTTTGCGCGCAAATCGGCGCGGCCCTGCGTGCTGAACTCAACCGGGTTGATCCTCATTTCAAATCCAAAGACCCTGCTGTGGTGGAGTGCCGGGTTGTGCTTGAAGTGATTGCTCGCATGGAAGTCCATCTGCGGTGGGCCACCGCATGGAAAAGCGAACTCTCCCCGATGGAACTGGCAGCCCCGATCCTCTCCCTGTGAAGAAGACATCCTCACCCTCTGCCGAGCCCGTGGTCCGGACTCCCCCGGTGCGACTTTCCCTGACACCCGGCCAGATCAAGCGGATGGCCGGGGAGATCGAGGCGAGCCGGAAGCTGATCGCCGAAACCGGATGCGGACTGCTCCTCGTCGTCGGACAGATCCACTACCGAGACAAGAAATCCGGAAAAGTTGCCGCCTGTCTCACCGTCCGCGCCATTGCCCGCGACAAGTTCGACGGCATCTGTGCGATCCTGAAAGATTGCTGACAGACTTCGAGCGCAAGTCGCCCCGCTGCTGGAAACGGCAGCGGGGTTTTTGCGTTTCTCAGGCCGATGATTTCGGCAGCTTCGCCGCAATCTTGCTGAACAGATCAAATGCGGTTTGCAGTTCGTCCGCGATTTCGACCGCGAGGATGTCCGGTGCTGGAAGCGAGTCGGTATCGGTCAGGCTCTGGTCTTTGATCCAGAAAAGGTCGAGGCTGAGTTTATCGCGTTTGAGAATTTCGTCGTAGGTGTAGCATCGCCAGCGGCCGTCCGGGTTCTTCTCGCTGTATGTGGGTTTGCGTTTGTGGAACGCGCCGGGCTTGAAGCACTCAACAAACTCATCAAAGTCGCGCCTGGTGATTGGCGATTGCTTCTGGGTGAAATGCTTGTTCGTGCGGAGATCATACACCCAGAGTTTGTCGGTCCACGGTTCGGGACGGCCTTCCTTTTTGTCGAAGAAGAGCACGTTGGCTTTCACTCCGTTGGCATACCAGATGCCGGTTGGCAGGCGCAGGATGGTGTGGACGTTGCATTTCTCCAGCAGGTTGCGGCGGATTTTTTCGCCGGCGCCACCCTCGAAAAGCACGTTGTCCGGCAGCACCACAGCGGCACGACCATTGATTTTCAGCAGCGAGAACATGTGCTGCACGAAGTTGAGCTGCTTGTTGCTGGTGGAGGTCCAGAAATCCTCGCGCACGATCACCTGGTCATCCTTCTCCGTGTCGCCCTCCTCATTCACGAAAAGGAGGCTTTGGCTTTTTCCGAACGGCGGATTGGCGAGGATCATCGTGTATTCCTTGCTCCAGGGAGCGGCGAGGCTGTCGTGACCCGAGTGGACGACCACCTTGTCGCCGCCGATCCCGTGCAGGTAGAGGTTCATCGCGCACATGCGGCCGACCTTTGGTGAAAGCTCCATGCCCTCGACCAATTCCTCCCGCAGGGTCCGCTTTTCCTGCGCGTTGAGATCCTTCACGAACTTATCGAGCACGTAGTTGTAGGCTTGGAAAAGAAATCCGCCCGTGCCCGCCGCCGGGTCGCAAATCCGGTCCTGCGGGGTCGGCTGCATCACCTCGACCATCGTGCGGATGACCGCGCGGGTGGTGAAGTATTGCCCCGCGCCCTTGGTGGATTCGGATGCCGAGCGCTGGAGAAGCTCCTCGTAGATGGTGCCCTTCACGTCCACCGGCAGGCTGAGCCAGTCCTCCTTATCAATGAGATTGACGATGAGCTGCTTCAAGAGTGCCGGGTTGTGGATGTCGCAGCGGGCACCCTTGAAGATCACGCCCAACATGCCGGGCTTGAGAGCAAGCGCCTCGATGGATTCGCTGTATTGCTTTTCCAGTGCGGCCCCGTCGAGCTTGAGCAGGGGTTTCCAGCCGAGGGCCGGTGGCACGATCGGCGGCTTGCTGTGCGGAGGTTCGGTGAGCTGGTCCGCCATCTTGAGGAACAGCAACATCGTGAGTTGCTCCACATATTCCACACAGCTCAAGCCGGCCTGCTGCAAGACCCCGGCATAGCTCCAGGCCCGTTTTCCAATTTGGGATGCGTCTATCATGAAATGCTTTTTTGTCCGGTGTGCGCCTTGATCTCGGCGCGGTCGCGTTCGAGGAATGCCTTGAGCTGTTCGGCGCTGGGCAGCGAGGTCAGGTAGCGGGTGACGAAGAGTTTCTGGTCCATCCCTGCCGTGGCGAACTCGACCTCTGCGCCATCCTTGTCGCTGCACAGCAGGATGCCGACCGGCGGGTTGTCGCCCTCCGCCTGCATGTTCGCCTTGAACCAGTTCACATAAAAATTCATCTGGCCGGCATCGGCGGGACGGAAGGCGCGCACCTTCAGATCGATGAGCACATGGCAGCGCAGCAGCCGGTGATAAAAAACAAGATCCACCCGATGGTGCTTGCGACCCTCGGTCATGCGGAACTGCCGAGCCTCGAAACAAAATCCCCGGCCCAGCTCCAGCAGGAACCGCTGCAAATGGTCGAGCAACGCGGATTCCATCTCGTCTTCCGAGTATTCCGAACGCTCGGCCAGCCCGGTGAATTCCAAGACGTAGGGATCGCGCAGCATGTCCGCAACACTCTCCTGCGGCTCCTGTTTCCGCGCCCGCTCGATCACCGCCTTTTTGTTGGTGGAAAGCCCGGTGCGCTCGTAGAGCAGGCTTTCGATTTGCCGCTGGAGCTGGCGTTTGGACCAGTGGCCCTGGAGGATCTCGTTCTCGTAAAACGCGCGCTTCCACGGATCTTCGATGCGGAGGAGTTCCAGGAAATGAGCCCAGGAAATCCGGGCAAGTTGAAGGGGCTCCAGTGGTGAAGGCAATTCGCCAACCGGCGGTTGGCCAATTCTGCAACCAGTGGTTGCGGAATTGATCGGAACGATCTCAGCTGAAGATTCTGCAACCGGTGTTTGCAGAATGTCCGGAGCCGATTGCCTCGCAGAGAATTCAACAAGCGCTGGCTGCCGAACCTGGGGATACATGGAGTAAAATGCCTTGCAGTTCCACAGTGTTCTGGAGCCAAGCCCCTTCACTCCCTTTGCCTTCAAATCCTCCGCCATCGTGTCCAGCAGCCGCGCCCCATATTTCGCCCGATCCGCTCCGTGCTGCTGGTATTCCACGATGTGGGCACCCACCATCCAGTTCCGAAGAACGAGCGCTTGGTTCGCCACGGTCGCCACTCGGCCGACCATCCGGGTGTTGATGGCGGAGATCGCGGTGATGAGCTGGCCGTAGCCCTGTCTTATTTTCACGGGCGCGAGGGCAGCCTTCTTGGCCGGAGATTTCTTTTTCATGTCGCGTTTTTCTTTCTGCCTCCGCGCCTGGCGGGCGGTTTCAAGGATTTTGCGCAACCGGACTGCCGGGTGCGGTGTTCGCGCTCGGCAGCAATGCGCTTGAGCAATTCGCTGGCGGGCTCGTCGCTCGGATCCTGCGGAACGAGCTGCCCGGTGAACGCGTGGCGGAGGATGGACTGGCGCAATGCCTGAGCGCTTTTCAGCTTCGCTTCGATGTCGGATTCGAGGTGATCGATCACCGAGAGTTGGTCTTCGACGGCTTCGACGATGGCTTCCTGTTCTGCGAGAGAGGGCAGTAAAACCGGGGTCATCTTGAGTTGGTCAAAGCTCAGATGCGGACGCCCGGCCCCATACAGATAGCGGAAGAAATGGAATTGCCCACCGCCCGGCGAATTGAAATAGGTTTCGAGAAAGCTCCCAGTCTCCTGAAGCGCGGGACGCATTAATGCCACGCTCTGGCAGACGTAATGTTCGGCCAACGATTCCCGCACACGGCATACGTCGCCAGTATTCGCGCCGACTATCGTTACTAATAAGTCATCGCACTCGACCAAACTCCGTTCACAACTGGAATCGGAAACCGGAGGACTTACAGATTGGCGATAACTCATATCGAGATGCCCTGGCCTCACATTCTGGGCCATAACGAATGTCCCTGAACCATGCCCGTAGTATTGCTGCCAATCGCGCGAGCCGCTCGTGATACGGCAAGTTAGCGCGTCCATGCTTGCAACGGTCCACCCGTCCGGCAGCGAAGGCAATTTCGTATTTTCGGGCGCAGCCGGCTCCTCGTATTTCTCCCTCCAATCCTTGGGTGGTGCTTTGCCGGCGGCTTTGAACTTCTGGAGCTGGGCTTTTTCCCACCTGCGGCGGCGTTCGGCGAGGATCCGGGCGAGGAGATCGGATGCCGGTTCGGCATCAGGATGTTTGTCGCGCCAGTCGGCGGTCAACGCGCCCTCTACCGCCGCCTTCAACACGGCTGCCCGGAAGTGCTTCAGCTTCGCCCGAACACGCTCCAATGCCGCGACTCCCGCATCGAGGTCGGATAGGAGTTCGTCGAGTTTGTCAGCAATCCGGATTTGCTCGTTACCCGGTGCGATAGTCAGTGCCGTGGCTTGGACCTTGGTTGTACTTACATTCGAGATGTTGGTTGTTGTGGAGGCTGTGCTGCGAATTGCTCGCTGCACTTTGTCGGAGGCAAGGAGGTAATAAAGGAAGCGGCTGTCGATTGGTTCACTGGCGCGTATAAGCGCGATGAACGCACCCAAAGTCGCACGCGTCGGTAGCACTCCAACCAAAGCGACCTTCCCAACCAAATCGAAACTGTTGGCGACTGATATGAGGATGTCCCCCAGACAAACCATTTGCTCCGCTCTACGCACATACTTCGCAGGTATCCACCAAAGATCATCCCATTCAACGGTGGCTTGAATATTTGTCGTTCGCAGGCACGCTACAATGCCATCGTCAGTTGCTGTCCCTTTGGCTTCCTTTGGGAATGCGACACCGCGTATCAGTTCTGCGGCGTCTTCTAGCGCGCACGATGCCCACCCCGGTGGCAGTTCCATTCCGTGCGTCTTGCTCATGCGGCGAGCCGCTCATTCAGCTCGGCGAGAAGGGATGTGAGCTGGGAGCCGAAGATGGAGTGGGCTTTGCTGAGGCTGCCGTGCTGGCCAAACCAGCCGTCCTCGAAATCATCCCGCCGAATTTCCAGACTGGTGGCGATATGCTCGGCCATGCGGTCGAGCCATTCGAGTTGTTCGCCGGTGAACGTCACGCCGCTTTCGGTTTTTTCCCGCTTCCACCGCGCGTAATTGACCGCCACATCGTAGCCATAGGGGGCGAGCGGTGTTTCCGGGGCGACCGCATGGCGCACAAGGCTGACCAGATCGGCGAGCTGCTCACCGGGTCGGGATGAAATGATGCCGGGCGGTTCTGCTGCCTTGAGGGATTCGACAATTTCAAATGCGTGCCAGAGCTGGGGTGGGGAGACGGCCAGCGGAGGGGTGGCGAGCGCGTCGCGGAGTTGGGCGAGGTCTTTGAGGGTGATCTTCAGCGGCTTGGTGCCTGAGTAAATGACCTGGAGGGCGGTCAGCTCATCCTTGTGGTCCGCGATCCATGATTGGAAGTCCTTCACCTTGGCCCGCGCCTTTTCCACGGCAGCGGCATCGAACCCGGCGGAGATCAATTCATCGATCGAATGCCGGTCAATGGTCTGCTCGTTCTGGGCGCGGATTTCGAGGATGCGGCGGCGGAAGGCCGCTTTGTGGAATGGCGTGACCGCCTGCTGGGCGAGTTGGTCGGCCGCCTGCTTGATCTGATCGTCGGTGGGCTGCCCGACATTGAAGGTCTGCTTCGCGGCGGCGATTTGCTCATCCGGGTCGCAGGCACGCCCGAGGTCGCCCGAAAGGTCGGGGAAGGATTTTCCCCCGGCGAGGTCGCGAAGTTCCGCGAGTTGGGCTGGCGTGAACTCGCGTTGCAGGCGGGCGAGGCGTCCGGCCAGCGTGGTGAGGGCGTCGGGATCCGTGCCGCCCTGGGCGACGTATTGGAGCAGCTCCTCCAGCGTGGCCGAAGGCTTGCGGTTGAGAGTATGGGAGTCGGTCTTGTCCTGCTCGCAGACGCCCACGGCATCCACGATAATGAACCGATCCTTGGCCCTGGCGCTCGGCGTGACGGCTTTCAGCTTGTCCGGGGAGATGATGCGGACACCGCGCCCTTTCATCTGCTCGAAGAATCCGGCGGACTTCACGTTGCGCATGAAAAACACGCACTCGATCGGTTTGACATCCGTTCCGGTCGAGATCATGTCCACGGTGACGGCGATACGCGGGAAGTAGCTGTTGCGAAAGTTGGAGAGAATCTCGTCGGGAGAGAGGCTGGCGGTCTTCACCCATTCGGTGATTTCGCTCTCCGTGCCGTCGTCATTTTTCACCTTCTTCACCACGCGGGTGAATCCGGTGCGGTAGGTGATCTTCTCGCAGAACTGGTTTTGTTCGGCAAACTCGTCCCGGACCATGCGGACGATATCGTCGGCGTGGGAGTCGTCCTTGGCGAAGATGAGCGTCTTGGGAACCTCGGCGCGGCCGGGAAACGCGTCCGGCAAAACCTTGTCGCGGAACTGGCGGATGACCAGCCGGATCTGGTCCTCGGACACGACATCGCGGTCGAGTTCGCTGGCGGTGTAGGTGAGATCCTGCTTCAGTTTTTCGATCCGTTCGGCGCGGGTGAGTTTGTGGCGCTTGTCCACATAGACGCCGGTCGGGTCGGCGACGATGGTCGCCCCGCCTTCGGTAATCCTGGTTCGGATGCGATATACGTCGAAATCCACATTGACCCCGTCGGTGACGGCTTCGTCGTGGCCGTATTGCATGACGAGGTTTTTATTGAAAAAGCCGATCGTCTTCCCGGCTGGCGTGGCGGTGAGACCAACGAGGAAAGAATCAAAATACAGAAGCACCTGCGCCCACAGCTCGTAAATCGAGCGGTGGCACTCGTCCACGATCAGGAAATCGAAGAACTCTGGCGGGATACCCGCGTTATACACCACGTCCGGGGGCTCGCCCTTCCACGGCTTGGCGGAATCGAAGCTGGAGCCTTCTTCATTTTCCTCCTCGAACTCGGGCTCGCCCTTGAGCATCGAGTAAAGACGCTGGATCGTGGTGATGACGACCTTTGCGGCCGGGTTGATGGAGTTGCTGTTGAGCCGCTGGACGGTGTAGAGCGTGGGGAACTTTCGGGTGTCGTGGGGCGGGGTGAAGTTGGCGAATTCGTCGTAGGTTTGCTTGCCGAGGTTCGCGCGGTCCACCAGGAAAAGGATGCGCTTGGCCCCGCCGAACTTGAGCAGGCGGTAGGCGATGTTGACCGCGGTGAAGGTTTTGCCCGAGCCGGTCGCCATTTGGATAAGTGCCCGCAGATCGGCCTTGGCGAAAGATCCTTCAAGATTGTTGATGGCCTGCCCTTGAACCTTCCACAGACCTGTTTCATCGAGAGCGGGAAGCATCTTCAGCCGTGCCCGAAGCTGTTCCGGCTGATCCAGCCACTCGGCGAGTGTCTCCGGTCGCGGGAAACTGAAAACCGGCCGACTGCGGGGCTTGGGGTCGAGGCCGTTGGTAAAATAGGTGACAGCACCATTGGACTCGAAAAGAAACGGCAGCGGACGCTTGTGAGCGGGCAACTTGTCCGGGAGGCCCGCTGCATATTTTGCGGATTGGGGCTCAACACCGGAAAGTGTCCCCTCGGCTTTGGCTTCGACTGCGCCCGCCGCTTTGCGGTCGAGATAAAGAAGGTAGTCAGCAGATCCGAAGCCCGACTTCATCACGAACTCCCGGATGGCAATCCCTCGCCCCGCCGTCAGATCCATGTCGTCCCGGTCCTGCACGATCCAGCCGGACGCGACAAGTTTCGCATCAATCTCGCGGCGGGCTTTTTGTTCAGGAGTTTCAGGCATGGCGGACAATCCACAGCATGGGGTGACGGTATAGCCGCTCCAGCTTCACCGGGCGAGAGGATTTCGGGATTTCCTCATTCATCCCCATGCGTGTATCACAACCACGAGACAAAGACTGTCCTACCCCGCATTTTCTTTTTCAGATTTGCCCGCCCGCGCACACGGCGGAATGGCCCGGAAAACGCATGACAAAAACATGACAAACGGCTTCTATTTTATGCCGGTCCATGCTATTTTCCTTTTTGTGGGCGGGCAACAACCTGCACACAACCAACCATTAACGAACACGACAGAAATTGCGGCAAGGCTTCAGCAACCACTCCGCCGTCGATGAGGGCAAGTTCACCTCGGAGGTCATCCGGGACGAAATTTACAAGAAGTATCCGGTGCCGGTGACCTCCTCGATCATCGAGGCCGAGGTGCGGGGGTTCCTGAAAGGGCAGAAACCCGGGGAGGCGGAGAAGCTGGCGCAGATCGCGCGCGAGATCTTCGCGCTTCCGAATATCCACATCGCCTCGCATACCTACTCGCACCCGTTTTTTTGGATCTCGGACGACAAGACCGCAAGCCTTTACGAGGTGCAGTCGCTCGAGCTCGGCGTGGAATACAACATGGGGAAAATTGATCCCGTCCGGGAGATCCGGAATTCCGTCGAATACATCCGCAAGGAGCTTGCCCCGGCGGGCAAGCCGGTGGACCTGATCCTCTGGTCGGGCAACTGCCGCCCCGGTCCCGAGGCGCTCGCCGTGGCGGATGGAATGCCGGTCGAGAATATCAACGGAGGGGATACCGTCATTTCCAGAGCCAGGCCCGGTCTCTCATCTGTCGCGCCGCTCTCGATGAAGTGGGGGGGGCGGTTGCAGGTCTTTGCCGCGGTCCAAAATGAGATGCTCTTCACGAACGGCTTCCAAGGGCCGCGCTGGGGCGGGTACGCGAATGTCATCCAAACGTTCGAGCGCACGGAATCCCCGCGCCGGCTCAAGCCGGTGAACATCTATTTTCACATGTTCATGGCCGACCGCCTGGAGTCCCTCAACTCGTTGCGCACGGTTTTCGACTGGGCTGTCGCGCGTCCGCTGCAGGCCACGACCGCGGCCGGGTATGCGCGCATCGTCCGACAGACCCATGACGCAACGATTTTTTCTTCGTCCCCAACCGGCTGGATCATCGTTCATGGCCCCGACCTCAGGACGTTCCGGCTGCCCGACACCGGACTGCGCCCGGATTTTTCCGCCAGCCGGAATCTCACCGGATTCGCTGTCCATGAGGGGCAGATGTATTTTGCGACCGGCCCCGCCCCAAGGTCGGAGATCGTGCTGAAAAAATCTCCGCCCCCGCATATTTACTTGGAGAGCTCGTCGGCCGAGGTCGGGGTGACGCGCTTTGAAAAGCAAGCGATCTGCCTGAAGGTGTCGGATCTTCGTCCGGTCACGGTCACGCTTGCGGGACTGGCCCCCTCGAAGCCATGTGCCGTGACCATCAACGGAGCTTCCCGGACTCTCGACACCGACGCGGGCGGCCGGCTGGTGCTTGCCGGAGGAAACGTCATGGAACTCACCATCGAAGGGGCCCCTCTGCCGTGAAATTCCGCATCGACTCCCTGCCGGTGCTTGCGCTGCTGGTCATCGCCGCCACGGTGGCCTTGCTGGTTTTTTTGATTCCGGATCGCAACCGCGTGCTCGAGCGGGCGCTGAAGGACAAGGATTTTTCGCGGATCGAAAAGATCCTCTCCGCGCCAAACGGGGGCAGGGAGGCCGCAAAGCCCGAACTGCGCGCGTTGCTTGAAGCCTGGCTGGATTTGAACAAAACGGTTTCCGCATTGCAGGGGGGGGTGCTGGATGCAGCCTCCGTTCAGCGGCTTGCTCAGCCGTTTCTCCCGTTGCTTGGAGACAAACTGGTGTCGGGCAGCGCCCTTGAAGGTCTGGCGGAAACGCTCGCTCACTCCGGGTCCCCGGAGGTGGTTGAAAAAATTTCCGGCGGGCTGGCGATCCCTGAGGGCCAACGGGCCGAGCTTTGGCGCATGGTGGAATCTTCCGCGAAGCGCGCGGGGAATCCGTCGGCCGAGGCCTGCGCGGTCCAGGCGCTCTCCGACGGCCGCCCGCAAACGGTCTTGCGCATCGCCGGTCTCTGGCGGCGGGCCAACCGCCCGGGTGAGGCCATCGCAGCTCTGAAGTCTTGGTTCGACACCCACCCGCACCCCGCCGACGCGGGACCGCTGGCCTCTTTTTATGTGGAAATTCTGAGGCAGGAAAACCGGAACAGCGAGGCATTGGACTTCCTGTTGGCGCATCGGATCGAGATTGAATCTGGTGTTTCCGGCTCCGACGTGATGGCGATGATCGCCCGCACGTCGCTCGCCTCCGGGCGCTCGGCGGCGGCCCTTCCCGTCTTGCACGAATGGCTTCTGTCGCACCCTGACAATGCCGAGATCTGGCTGCTGCTCTCCGACATGGCGATGGGAGCGGGCGACCAGGGCCTCGCCGCCCGCGCCTTGGACAACTACCTGCGTTTGCACCCGGATGATGCCGCCAGGAAGTTTGCCCTCGCCAAGGTGCTCGAGTGGAACGGGCAGCCCGGCAAGGCGATGGACGCCTACCTTCCGCTGGCGGCGGAGGGATCCCGTCCGGCACTCGACCGCCTGCTCGCGCTCGCATACGGGCTCCATCGCGAGGCCGATCTCGCACGGGTCCTTCCCAAATTTCTTCCGGAGTCGGGCACAAGCCCGGAGTTGTTGACCCTCGCTTCCCTGCTGGTTCTGGAGGGCGACTACGACGGGGCGAGGAAGCTCTACCTCCGCCATCTCGCCGCCGAACCGGAGGATATCGACCCGATCAAAAGACTGGCCGAAATTGACATGGAAGAGCAGCTCTTCGACAAGGCCCGCGAACTCTTCCTCCGCGCCCAAAAACTTGCCCCGACGGATACGGAGATCGAACACCATCTCGTGCGACTCGATTGGCTGGCCGGCCGCTATGACGGGATGGTTGACCGCCTGCGAAAATTGGCAGTGCAAACCAAGGACCCCGGCATCATCGAGGAATTTTATTCGGCGGCGGTGAGCCTCGGTGACATCCCGGCCCTCATCGAGGCGATGGAACTCAAGATCGCAAATGACCCCGCAACTCCTGCGGAAAATTACCAGGTTCTCGCGTATTACAACGCGCTCCTCGGCCGCGCCAACGAGGCGAAAAACGCGCTCGCGCGCGGTCGCGAACAATTTCCCCGGAGCGCGTATTTCCGCCAGGAGCTCGCTTACCGGCTCGTCGCGGAGGGAAATTATCCGGCGGCCCTGAAGGAACTCGGCGGCGCCATCAATGCGGCTTCCCCGAAGGAACTCAAATCGCTCTACGCGTTTCTGCTCGCCAACTCGGGACGTCCGAAGGACGCCTTGAAATTCCTCCAGGAATCGCTGTCCGGGGCGGAGAAAAACGATCCGGAAATTCTCGCGTTGACCGGCAACCTTTTCGAGGCGGAGGGCCGGTTCCGCGAAGCCGCGGCCGTTTATCGCGAGGCGGTCCGGCTCGCGCCCGGAAATCCGGAATTCCAGATGTCTCTTGCCCGGACACTCGGTGGCCAGGGCCGGACCCGCGAGATGCAGGCGGTTCTGGCACGCATTGACCTCTCCCGCCATCCGGGAGCGACACGCGATGCCGCCCAAGTTTATCTGGACATCGAACACTACCGCGAGGCCTCCGCTCTTCTCCGCCGCCACCTGGCGGGCGCGGGGGGATCCGGCGATTCGCTGGCGTGGCGCATGCTCGGTGACGCCACCCTTTCCTCAGGGGATCCGGAGCGTGCCAAACGGGCTTACCGCCGGGCACTCCAACTCGCCCTCAAAGAACCCCAAACCCCTTGAAATTTCTGCTTTCCATTTTTGCTCTGGCAACCGTTTTCCATGCTCTCCCAGCCATGGCCCAGGGGCCGGATATTCTCGAAACTCCGGAAATCGACGCGCCGGTTCCCGAGGAGGTTGCCGCCCCGCCGAAGGAATCGCTTTTCCAAAAGCAAAAAAACCTTCTCTACCTGTTCTCAAGGCTCAATCGTCCGCGTCCGGCGCGCCCGCTCGCGGCCCGCATCCTCAAGGAAGCCCCGTCGGACAAGGAGACGCTGCTCGTCCTCTGCTCGATGGAACTCGAGCGCAAAAATGCCTCCGGTGTCCTGCACTACGCCCGGCAGTTTTTGAAATCGTATCCGGAGGACGACCAAGGGTGGTATTTTATCGCGGCGGCCGAGAGCCTGCTCGGCCACCACGCCCGCGCGCAGGGAATTCTCGAAACCATGCGGGCGACTCTCTTCCGGAACAAGGAGTTCCCCTACAAAGTGGATCTCGCATCGACCGCGCGCCTGTCCGGCGACTGGCGGACCGCCCTTGCCGGTTACAAAGAGCTGTTGGACGACAGGCAGCTCGCTCCGGCATTGCGGGAAGACGCCCGCAGGATCATTGATGAAATCTACCGCGAGCAACTCCCCCGGCTCAACCTCGCGGCGGATTATCAATCCCTCTTTTCCACCGGGGAAATCCTCCGCACCGACGCCTCCTGGGAAAGCCCGCTGACAAACCGGATCCGACTTCGCGTCAACCTCCATCGCGACGACCTCCACCAGAAGCCCGACGGGGCCGCCCGCTCGATTTACGATTCCCGCATGGAGGGGACCGTTGGATTCGACGCGCATGTCGTGCAATCCTGGCACCTGAGCGCTGCGGTCGGTGGCTCGGGCGCAGGATTCCTCGCCGCTGCCGAACTCCGCCGCCGGATCACCACGACCCGCTCCTGGTTTGTCGGCGCCGGCTACAACCAACGGGCGACCGACAGCCTGGCCTTGGAAATCCTCGACGGACGCCAGAGCCGGGCGTATGCGGGATTCGACTGGACGCTGGACGACGAATCCGACTGGAGGGTTTCTGCAACATCCTCCGCGCGCATCGTCACTGTGGACAACGCGATTCTCGGAAACGGATGGGGGCTTGAGTGGCAGGTCGAGCGGGTGCTCATGCGGGACCCCGTCAACATCCGTCTCGCCTATGTCGGCCAGTATTCCCGCTTCGACACCACGGCGACCGACCCCGAGATCGTCCAGCCGCTCTTCGACCCCGGCAGCGCGGCCGCAGAGGAGGTGGCCGCCCTTGATGCCGAGGGGATTCTCGCGGGCTCTCCCGAAACCCTCATTGATCCCGAAATCAATTACCAGGGGCTCACTCTCGCGGCTCGAAGAGACATCCTCCCGCAGTGGACGATCGAGGCGATCGGGATCTTCGGATACTACTTCGACAGCAGCCAGACCAACTACGGCGGCTACATCAAAAATATCTGGCGCCCGAGAAAAAGCATCGAACTTCAAGTCAACGCCGGCTATCTGAGCAACGGAACGCAGAGCAATACCGGCTCCCAAGTTTTTGAACTATCCCTTGCTTTGCAGATGCTCTTTTAGATAATGCATGACCCCATGAAACAGCCCTCCACCCTTTTCATCATCACGGTCCTTGCCGCGCTTGGAGGGTGCGTCTCCCGCGTGGACTCCGGCCCGCGGAACCCCTCGCTTGCGCTTTCACAGACTGTGCTGGTGGCCCCGTTCCGAAATGCCACAGACGACGACCATGCGGGGCAGGCGTTCGCAGACCTGATCGGGACGGAACTCGCCGGGCGGGGGCTTGACGTGGTCATGTTGCCGCCGAAGCCGGTCAATGATCTGGGCGATGCCCCACCCTACACGAACCAGGATCTTGCGCAGGAAGCCCGGAAGCATGGCGCGTCGGGGATCGTTCGGGGCACCGCGATTGAATTCCGCTACAAAACCGACCTCGACGGCGACCCGGCGGCCGGTGTTTATGTGGAAATCCTCGATCCCCCGGCGAAGAACTCGGTCTGGCACGCCAGCGCGTCGCACACCGGACTCATCTACTCCTCGCTCGCAGGAACGGCCCAGAAAGTATCGCGCGATGTCGTAGCCCGGATGCCATTGCGCTGAGAAAGTTGCTCTTGTGGCTTCACTCGACCAGTCGCTGGAAAGGGTCTGGAAAGGCGGCGAGGGGGCCCTCTCCCAGTTGCTCGATGCGATCGTCCTTCTCCTTCTGGTTTCCGCAGGCAGCTGGGCATTCGATCATACCCCCGGCGGCTGGATCGCCACAAATCCCTCGCCGTTTTTTTTAATCCCGCTCCTGATGGGGGGGCGATACGGACAGATTCCCGGCCTGCTGTCGGGCGCGCTTGCAGGAATCCTGCTCCTCGTTGCTGCTGTCGTGTTTTCCGGCCTGGATCTCTCCGAGGCGGCCGGCGCATGGAAATTCGTGTTGATCTGCCTGCCGCTGAGCGGCCTGATTTGCGGGGAGGTCCGCGAGGCGCTGTTCAAGGATGCGGCGCGGGCGGTGATCCAACTCGATCAATCCTCCCACCGGCTTCGGGCGCTTGACGAACAGGTCTTCATTCTCACGGAGACAAAGGACGAACTTGATCGGGAGCTGGCCCTGTTCAATGCGGACACCGCAAATTTGGATTACGAAATCCGGCGTGTTTTACAGAGTCCTCCGGAGAGATTTTGCGAAGCTCTGCTCGGGGTGTTTTGCCGAAAAGCCGAGCTCTATGAAGCGGCGATCTATGTTGCGGGTTCCCCGTGGCGCCGGGCGGCGTTCTCAGGAAAGCCGGAAATCTGGCCCGAGTATTTGAAGGTGGAGGGCTCTGCGGTTGCCCGGGTGGCGCTCGCGCATTCCTCCATTGCCACGCTTCCGCAGGTCTGGGGTCATGAGCCGGCCCCGTCCGATGACTTTCTGGTGGCCTGCCCGATCGGTGAGGCGGGGGGGCCGTCCTTCATCCTTCTGGTGAAGTCCATGTCGTTCTCCTCGATGACCACCCGGGGGATGCAAATCATCGAGATCATCTGCCGGTGGATTTCCAAATTCACGGGGCTGGATTGCCGGACTCAAGGGCTCTACGACCCGCGCAGAATCGTTCCGCTTGCGGATTTCGACCGGATGTTGGATCTGGCGTGCACGGTCCAGAAAAAGTTCCGCTTGATTTCCGCCCTCATTCTCTTCCGTCCGTCCTCCGGGCGTCTGGCGACAACGGAGCGGATCGTCAGAGCGGTCACGGGAGCGGTTCGGGTTGGAGATATCCTTTGCACGCTGGACAGCCCGCACCCGCACATCGTCCTGCTTTTGCCGCTCACCGGTCGCCGGGGCGCCGAGATTTGCGTGGAGCGGTTCCGGGATTTTGCCGGGCTGAGCGAAGACGACGGCCTTCTGCTTGACGGGGAGATTTTTTGCACGAACGATTTTCCGGCGAGGGAATCCATGTGGGCGGCCGTCCACTCCGCACTTGACCGGTCATGACTCGCCGGATCATTGCCGGCACCGGAGGGGTCGCACTCGAGGGATTGGCTGCTTCGCTGCTTTTTTCATCGGGACGCCCCGCCGCCGCCTTGGCCGTCCATATCCTTGCCTGCGTCCTCCTGGCGGCCTGGGGAATCCGGTATATTGAACGAGTGAACGGCCTTCCCGGAGCGGGCGTCTGGCTTTTGGGCGTGATGCTTCCGGTCCCCGTGGCGGGCCCTGTCTGTGCGGCCGCCATTCTTTCGGTCATGCTGATCTTGCCCGACCGGATCAACGCGGAGGACCGTGTGGTTGTGGGAATTCCCGGTGGTGCCGCCCTCTCTGCCGTCACCCCCGGCAGCCGGGCACGGTCCATCATCGAAGTTCTTGCCTGTCCGGACACGCTTGCCCGTCGGGAGGCGGTCCTCTCCCTGCGCACGGAAATCTCTCCGGCTGCAGTGTTGATTCTTCAGCGGGCGGTGGGCGACAGTGACGAACAGGTCAGAAACTACGCCCAGTCGCAGTTGGCAAAGTGGACCGAACAGGCGGAGATGGACATCAAGCGCCTGGCCGCCCGCGCGGCCTCCCCCAACGCTCCGGCGGAAGTCCTTCTCGCGCTCGCCGAGAGCCTGAGCGAAATGGTCGCAATCCATCTGACCGGACCGGAGCTCGAAAAAAAACACCTGAGGACCGCGCTCGATTGGCTGGAAAAAATTCCCGGCGGAAGCCGGGTGCGGGGCAATGCGGATCTCCTCGCGGCACGCTGCCACCTGCTGCTCCAGCAGGCTGCCCGCGCCCGCGAGGTCTTGGTGCGACTTGAAGCGTCCGGGTATGCCCACGAGTCCCTCGCGGGCCTGCGATTGCAAGTTCTGTTTTACGAACGGGACTGGAGCGGGTTCCGCAAGGAATTGCGGAGGGAGCTGCCGGACGTGCCTCCCGGGATTGTTCAGAGTCGGAGGTTCTGGGACACACCGGTGGCGGCCGTATGAAGACTCCGGACGTCGGGCTGCTATTGGAAGGGACGTTCCCCTATGTGCGGGGAGGGGTGTCGGGTTGGGTCCATCGCCTTATTGGCATGCACCCCCATCTGAAGTTCTCCATCTTCTACCTGGGATCCGACCGCAGCGCGGCCACCGCGCGGCTTTACGAAATCCCGGAAAACGTTGTGGAATTCCGGCAGGCTTTTCTTTTTGAAAGGCCGGGGAAAGACGAGCTCCGACCGGCCCTGCTCGACGCGGGAACTGCATCCGGATTGGCAGAGGGGCTGGAATCCGTCTATTTCGCATCGGATGATGCGTCGAGGCTCGATGCGGCCCTCCAGTTTTCCGACTGGCTCAGGACGCGGGGAAAAGACATCCGTTTCGGAAACCTGCTGCACGAACGCGGCTGCTGGGATGTGCTCCGCAGGGTCTATGAACGATGGTTCCCGACGGTTTCGTTCATCGATTTTTTCTGGACCTGCCGGATCATCCATTCTCCGCTCTGGCGGATGCTGCGCGCGTTGCCGGAAGTGCCGCCGGCGACTGTTTACCACGCCATCTCCACCGGCTATGCGGGTGCAATCGGGGCGCTGGCCTCCCGCAGATCCGGCGTGCCCTACATTCTTTCCGAACACGGGATCTACACGAAAGAGCGCATGATCGAGATTACCCAGGCGGACTGGATTCATGAACCAAAAGGACACGGCATCCTTGCGGGACCAACCCGCCTCGCCCTCAAAAATATCTGGATCAACATGTTTTCTTTTCTCGGAAAGATGACCTATGAGGCCGCCAATCCGATCATCTCGCTCTACAGCGGAAACGCCCGCGTTCAGGAGGGGTTTGGCGCCCCTGCGGAAAGAATTGAGATCATCCCGAACGGAATCCTCCCCGCGCGTTTCGATGCGGCGCGAAAAAAGCGGGCCGTCTTTGCCGGCCAATCCCATGGGGATTGCCGGATCGGGTTCATCGGCAGGATCGTCCCGATCAAAGACGTAAAAACTCTGATTCGCGCGGCACGCCTGGTGGTGGACGTCCTGCCGGATGTCCGGATCTCGCTCCACGGGCCCACAAATGAGGACCGGGAATATTTTGAGGAATGCCTGGAGATGATCGGGGAACTCGGCCTGGGCGAGAGCGTTTCTTTTCATGGCACGGGACGCATCGAGGAGATTCTTGTCGGGTTGGACCTCCTCGTTCTCACCAGCATCAGCGAGGCTCTGCCGCTGGTGATCCTGGAAGCTTTCGCCTGCGGAATCCCGGCCGTGGCCACCGATGTCGGAGCCTGCCGGGAGCTCCTCAACGGCAGAACTCCCGAAGACAAAGCCCTCGGGCGGGGAGGGGTCCTCACGGGAATTTCCTCGCCTTCGGAAACCGCCGGCGCTCTCGTCCGTCTCGCCAAGGATCCGCAACTCCGGAAAAAAATGGGCGGGGCGGGCTTCGCCCGCGTCTTGCGATTCTACAACGAGAAACATGTGATGTCCCGGTATGGGTCTCTCTACAAATCCCTCCAGGAGAAAGGAAGCTCCCCATGGCCGGCATAGGGTTCCGATTGCAAAAGCTTCTGAAGAGGCAGACGTATCTGACCTTTCTGCAGGCCTATTTTTACGCGGCGCTGATCAGCAGCGGTCCGCTGGTCCTGTCCATTGCCTCGCTCTCCGCGCTGGGGCTTGCGGTGGCGGCTTTTCACAGCCCGGCGATGACGCTCTTTTTCAGCTCGGTCACCTTCATCTACAGCACGAGCATGATCCTGACAGGTGCTGTCCAGCTCGTTTTGGTACGGTGCGCGGCAGATGCCGACTATGCCGGACACCGGGAGCTGCTCTGGCCGCTCCTCAGCCGGTTCATGGCGGTGGTGGTGCCGATTCAAGTCGTTTTTGCGGGCTGGTTCTTCTTTTTTTGCACGGACGCAACTGCGGTTTTCAAGGTCTCCTGCGTTTTTCTTTCGGTGCAAGTGGGGATGATGTGGCTGCTCAGCGGACTGCTGACGGCGATGAAATCCTACAACCGGGTTGTGGGCGCATTCGCGGTCGGCTACGGAGCCAGTGCTTTGCTGGGCTGGCTCTTCTTCCGCTTTTTCGGTCCGGATTGGCTGATGGCGGGGTTTGCGACGGGGCATTTCCTCCTCGTCATCATTCTCCTCGGCTGCATCCGCAGGGAAACGCCGGATGCCGGAAATGGGGGGGCAGCCAGTACGTTCGCCTCCGCCATGTCTTCCTACAGAACGATGGCCCTCTGCGGACTCGCCTACAACATCGGGATCTGGGCGGACAAATTCCTTTTCTGGTGGTTTGGCGAAGGGCGGGTCCAGGTCAGCGGGCTGCTCTACGCGATGCCGCTCCACGACCAGGCCGTCTATCTCGGCTTCCTGAGCATCATTCCCGGCATGGCGATTTTCCTGCTGAAATTTGAGACGGAATTTTCCTCGCACTACGCGCTCTTTTTTCAGGATGTCATCGGAAAAGCGCCCTTGGAGAAGTTGGAGGAGAGACGAGTGGGGATGGTGGACTCGCTGCACAAGGAGGCTTTTCAACTGGTGAAATATCAGGGCTCCTTCACGCTGTTGCTGCTTGTCCTCGCGGACCGGATCATGCCGTCCCTGGGACTCGGCGCGCTCCAGACCGGAGTTTTTCAGGTGGTCCTGCTGGGATCCTTCCTGCTCCTGCTTTTCCTGACGTTTCTGACGGTCCTTTTCTATCTGGACGAGCGGCGTTCCGCCCTCCTCTGCTGCATCGTTTTTGCCGGAACAAACATCGGGGTGACGGGGGCGAGCATTTACTTCGGCGAGCAATGGTATGGAGTCGGCTACGTGGCCGCCGCCATGGCCGGTCTCGCTTTCAGCTCCCGGCTGGCGGAAAAGCACCTCGAGGATCTCATGTTCGTGACATTTTGCAGACAGCCGATGTTTCCGGAATCCGCTGCGGAGAGCGCAGGGCGCAAGACCTGAACGATTTCCGCCTTTTATCCCGCAAGGAAAGCTGCTACTCCCACTGGGCATGATGCGACAACTCGCTGCGACCGGTCTTTTGCTTGCCGTCCTTTTGCTTGCCGCCTGTGAAAAACCGAAGCCGCCGGTGCCGCCGGTCTTCGTGACCACAACGCCGGCCATCCAGCAGGATGTGGTGGCGACAGGCGAGTGGGTCGGTCTGCTCGACGGCTTTCTGAACACGGACATCCAGGCGCAGGTCACCGGCTATCTGTTGACGCAAAACTACAAGGAAGGGTCCTTCGTGAAAAAGGGAGATCTGCTTTTTACGATTGATCCCCGCCCGTTCCAAGCCGCCCTGGCCCAGGCTCAGGCGGACTATGCCCGCTCGGTCGCGCAGGCGCAGCTCCAGCAAATCACGCTGCAACGCCAAGCCCAGCTCTATAAAACGAAAGTCATCAGCCAGCAGGAATACGACACCTCGTACCAGGATACACAGGCCGCGCTGGCGGCAGCTGCCGCCTCCCAGGCCCAGATGCAGGCGGCGCAGGTAAACCTCGACTACTGCACGATCTCCGCGCCGTTCGACGGAATTGTCGGCGTCGCGCAGGCACAGATCGGCGATCTCGTCGGCCCCGGCGGCAAGACCGCGGTCCTCACCCAGCTCTCCCAGGTGGATCCCATGAAAATGAATTTCTCGGTCACCGAGGCCGAGTATCTGCAGGCGGCTCCGCTGCTCGTTGACCTCCAGGCCGGGAGCATGGAAGACAGGGTCGGGAAAATTGCACTCAAGCTTGCCGACGGTTCGGTCTATTCCGAAATGGGAAAATTCGATTTCGTAAACCGTCAGGTGAACCCCACGACCGGGACGATTCAAATCACCGCGCTTTTTCCGAATCCTCAGAGCGTCCTGCGTCCGGGCCTGTTTGGAAGGGTCACGGCACCGACCCATGCGATCAAGGGCGCGATCCTGGTGCCGCAGGCCGCGACGGTCGAAATGCAGGGGATTTTCTTTGTTTCGATCCTGCAGCCTGACAACACCGTCAAGGCCGTTCCTGTCAAGCTCGGCCCGGTTCAGGGCCAGCTCCAAGTCGTGCAGGGCGCGGTGAAAGCCGGGGACAAAATCGTCGTGGGTGGCATCGAGAAAGCCCGCCCGGGAGTGAAAGTGATCGCGCAACCCTATCAGGCCCCGACGCCCGCGGCAGCCAAATAGCCCATGTCGAACTTTTTCATCCGGCGCCCGATCGTGGCGATGGTCATCGCGATCATCACGGTGATCGTCGGCCTGGTTTCGATGGCCGGGCTGCCGGTCTCGCAGTTCCCGAATATTGTCCCGCCTCAGATCCAGGTCCAGACGACGTATGTCGGGGCCGACGCCCTGACGGTCGAGCAGTCGGTCGCCACGCCGATCGAGCAGCAGATGAGCGGCGTCGAAGGCATGGAATACATGTATTCGATCAACGCCAACAACGGCGCCATGACGCTCAACGTCATTTTCGGCACGGACACCGTGCCGACAACCGACCAGATCCTCGCGCAGATGCGGCAGACCCAGGCCTCGGCGCAGATTCCGTCCGACGTGCGCAACTTCGGGGTCACGGTCGAGCAGGCGCTCTCGTCGCCGCTCGGCGTCTTCGTGCTGTATTCCCCGAAGGGGACCTACGACCCGACGTTCCTTGCGAATTACGGATACATCAACATCAACGACCCGCTGACCCGCGTGAACGGCGTCGGAAGCGTGAGCATCTTCGGGGCCGGCGAATACGCGATGCGCATCTGGGTGCAGCCGGACCGCCTCGCGACACTCAACATCACGGTCCCGGATGTCATCCGCGCGGTCAATGCCCAGAACAACGTGAATCCGGCCGGCCAGATCGGCGGCGAACCGGTCCCGCAGGGGCAGGTCTTCACGTTCACGGTCAATACGACCGGACGTCTCGTCACGGCGCAGGATTTCGAAAACATCGTCATCCGTGCGAATGACGATGGCTCGATTGTCCGGCTGAAAGACGTGGCGCGGGTGGATCTCGGGTCGCAGGTTTACAACCTCCGCGGCCGGTTTCAGGGCCAGAATGCGGCGATCGTCTGCGTTTACCAGCTCCCCGGCTCGAACGCCGTGGACACGATGAAGCAGGTCCGCGCCCTGTTCGAGCAGCAGGCCAAAGCGTTCCCGGACGATTTGAAATACACGGTCGCGCTCGACACGACGCTGGCGGTGACCGAGGGGGTGAAGGAAATTGTGAAGACGCTTTTCGAGGCGATGCTCCTCGTGATCCTCGTCGTCTTCATATTCCTCCAAGGCTGGCGCGCGACATTGATCCCGCTGATCGCGGTCCCGGTCTCGCTCATCGGAACATTCGCGGTCTTCCCGCTGCTCGGGTTCTCGATCAACACGCTCTCGCTTTTCGGTCTGGTCCTCGCGATCGGGCTGGTCGTGGACGATGCGATTGTCGTGGTCGAGGCGATCGAACATCACATCGAAGAGGGGCTGTCTCCGAAGGACGCAGCCATCAAGGCCATGTCCCAGGTCTCCGGACCGGTGGTCGCGATCGCGCTGATCCTCGCGGCGGTGTTCATCCCGACGGTGTTCATCCCGGGGATCACGGGGGCGATGTATCAACAGTTTGCCGTGACGATGGCCGTGTCGGTGCTCATCTCCGCATTCAATGCGCTTTCGCTCAGCCCGGCGCTTGGCGCACTCCTGCTCCGTCCGAAAAAGCAGACCCGCGGGGCACTGGGCGCGTTTTTCGGGAAATTCAACAATGTCTTCGGGACGGCCACCAATGGCTATGTCTCGGTTTGCCGCGGGCTCATGCGGAAGTTCGTGATCAGTCTCGCCCTCATCGCGCTGCTGGCCCTGGCTGGGCTCGGGCTGGGCGCACGAATGCCCACGGGCTTTATTCCGGAGGAGGACCAGGGATATTTGTTCGGGGTCGTGCAGCTCCCGCGCGCGTCCTCGCTCCAACAGACGGATGCGGCGGCCTCGCAGATCGAGGAGATCCTGCGCAAGACTCCGGGCGTGGAATCCGTCACCTCGATCGTCGGCTTCAACCTGCTGAGCACCGTCCAGAGCACCTACACCGGATTCTTTTTCATCACCCTCAAACCGTGGGCCGAGCGCACAACTCCGGATCTTCAGGTCGATGTGATCCAGACGAAGATCAACCGGGAGTTGGTGCAACTGGCAAAACCGACCGCCGCCTTTGCCTTTCCGCCGCCTGCGATCCCGGGCATCGGCACGGCGGGCGGCGTCACGTTCATGCTCGAGGACCGCACCGGCGCGTCCATCGAGTTCCTCGCGAAGAACACGCAGCTCTTCATGGAGAAGGCGCAGGAACGCCCCGAGCTCACCGGCCTGTTCACCACGGCACTCTGGGATGTCCCGCAGATCTTCCTCGATGTGGACGAGGCGCAGGCGATGATCCAGGGAGTCAGCCTCACCGACGCCTACCAGACCGTCCAGACGTTCCTCGGCGGGTATTTCGTCAACTACTTCAACCGGTTCGGACTCCAGTGGCAGGTCTATATCCAGGCCGAGGGGGAATACCGGACGGACATCAGCAACCTCGGGCTCTTCTATGTGACGAACGACAAGGGCCAGGCCGTGCCGGTCAATTCCTTCATCCGGGAAAAGAAGTCGTATGGCCCGGAGTTCACGATGCGCTACAACATGTTCCGCTGCTCGCAGATCAACGCCTCGGTCTCGCCCGGGTATTCGACCGCGCAGGCGATGCGGGCCTTGGAGGATGTCTTCGCGCAGAGCATGCCGCCCGGCATGGGCTACGACTACTTCGGCATGTCGTATCAGGAGCAGCAGGCGGCGCAGGGGGTTCCGCCTGCCGCGATCTTCGGACTCTCGCTGCTCTTCGTCTTCCTCATTCTCGCCGCGCAATATGAGAGCTGGTCGCTGCCGTTCAGCGTCCTGCTTACCACCCCGATCGCGGTTTTCGGGGCGTTTGCCGGCCTGACGATCCGCGGGATGCAGGACAACCTCTACGCGCAGATCGGCCTCGTCATGCTCATCGGCCTCTCCGCCAAAAACGCGATCCTCATCGTCGAATTTTCCAAGGACGAATACGAGAAAGGCAGGCCCGTGCTCGATGCGGCGCTTGCCGGGGCGAAGCTTCGTTTGCGCCCGATTCTCATGACCGCATTCGCGTTCATCCTTGGCACCCTCCCGCTTGCGCTCGCCTCCGGTTCGGGGGCCGTCTCGCGCCGGATTCTCGGAACCACCGTCATCGGGGGCATGCTTGCCGCCACCTGCCTCGCCATCTTTCTCATCCCCGCCAGCTTCTATGTCGTCGAAAAGTTCTTCGCCGGGCGCAAGGAAGACACGCCGCCGGAAACGCCGCCGACATCCTGAAGCCCGACCGGAGACTTGACCGCAGATTCACAGGATTTCCGCAGATTCAAGCATTTACATGGCCAAGATTGAAGACCTCATCGCGCAGATCCCCGACGAACGGCTCAAAAAGGCCGTGGCCGCCGAGGTGCGCGAACTCAAGAAAAACAAGAAGTTCGGGCTCGTCTTCGAGGAGCACCTCCCGGAGACCGTCCGCCTCCCGAAACTGCCGGTCAAGGAGGGGGAGCTCGTCGCGAAGAAGCGCAAACAGGAAAATGAACTTTGGCGCGTCAAATCCATACGCAAAGGCATTGCCACTCTTGAAAAAGCGGTCGAGGGCTTCCCGCTGCCGAAGGAGTCCGGGATCGAGCTTCCCGTGACCGATCTCGTCGTCGTCCGCAGCTTCGGCGACCCGATCTACCCGGCCCTCGTTCCAGTGGACCGCGTCGCACGCGGCGGACCGGACAAGCCATGGCACATGCTCATCAATGCCGACAACTTCCACGCCCTCCAGCTCCTCCTCTATGCCTACGAGGGCAAGGTGGACGTGATCTATATCGACCCGCCTTACAACACCGGCGCTCGTGACTGGAAATATAACAACGATTACGTCGATAAGACGGATTCGTTCCGCCACTCGAAGTGGCTCTCGATGATCAAAAAACGGCTGCTGCTGGCGAGGCGCCTGCTGAAGCCGGATGGGATTCTGATCGTAACCATTGACGAAAACGAGGTTCACCATTTGGCGATCCTGTTGGAGGAAATGCTTCCGAATGCTTTAAGACAGATGGTCACGGTATGCATCAATCCCAGCGGGGTTTCTGGCGATGGTCTCTCCCGAGTGGAAGAGCATGCATTCTTTTGCTTTTGTGGAGGGGCGCAACCGTCGCGGCTACCAGACGACTTATTCGGCAACCAAGAGGGGCCACAGGAATCCGCGAGCGGATGGGAATCCCTGCTCCGCCGAGGCAATGCCTGGTATCGCGAGAAGCGAAAAAACCTTTGCTATCCCGTCCTGCTCGACCCTCGGACGAAAAAGATCGCTGGCGTTGGAACTCCATTCGTGGGGGATGACGAAAGCAAACGAGTCAAGACAGTGAATGGCAAGTTTGCGGCATGGCCAGTCCGCCGTGATGGTCGGCTTGGAATTTGGCGTGTTGAGGGAAAGAGCCTGCTGGATCTGGCAAAGGAGGGATTCGCTTATGTGACGAACGAAGATCGCGAGCGCGGGACATGGACGATAAAGTATCTCATGTCAGGAACCGTCGCGGCTATCCGCGCAGGAAAAGTGAAGGTGGTGGGCCAAGGGAAGCACGGCGAAGCCAAGCTCGAAACGACCGAAGCAGCGAAATTTGTTGCGAAGACTATTTGGCGGCGAGGTTCGCACACCGCTGGAGGGAACGGCGGGAGTCAAGCACTCACAGCATTCTTGGGTCTGCGGGATCTTTTTTCTTATCCAAAGTCGGTATATTCAGTGCGCGATGCTCTCGCCATTGCTGCTCTCTCTCGTCCACGGGCGGTGATCTTGGATTTCTTCGCTGGGAGCGGAACCACCTTCCACGCAACTGCACTCCTCAACGCGTCGGACGAAGGTAGTCGCCAGTCCATTCTCATTACTAACAACGAAGTGAGAGAAGAGGCGGCAAAGGCATTTGCGAAGGAAAATGTATTCCCTGGCGATGAGGGATACGAGGAGGCAGGCGTAAGTGAAGCCGTCACTTGGCCAAGATGCCGAGCGGTGGTCACTGGGGTGCGTCCTGATGGGAAGTCGGTCGAAGGAGCACATCTTGACGGTCGTGAATATAGCGAGGGCTTCGAGGAAAACCTCGAATACTTCCGTCTCGATTTCCTCGACCCCGACGAAGTTGCGCGGGGCGAAGCATTCAAGGCCATTCTTCCAATTTTGTGGATGATGGCGGGCTGTCGAGGCGAGCGGGAGGACTCGAAAGGCACGACGCCGTGGTTTATCCCCAAGCACTCGCCGTTCGCGGTGCTGATCCAGGAGAAGGAATTTCGCGAGTTTCGCAAAAAGCTTGTCGGGCGTCCGGACATCGAATGGGTGTTTCTGGTCACCGACAGCGAGGAGAACTTTTCCCTGATGCGCCGCACACTCGGGAGACGGCATGAATGCGTGCAGCTCTACAAGAGCTACCTGGAGAACTTCCGCATCAACACGCAGGAGGCGCTGGCTCGATGAGCGAGGTTGTCTATATCGAGACGAGTGTCGTGAGCTACCTCGTGGCGCGGCCACCCGTGAATACAATCGCCCATCAGTGGAAGATCTGGACGGTGGATTGGTGGCGGTTGCGCCGCCCCCGGTTTGAGTGCGTGATTTCCCCGGAAGTATTGCGGGAGGCGGCGGCGGGCGACTCCCATGCGAGCCAACAGCGCATGGAAGCGTTGGCGGAGTTCGCCGTGCTGCTCCCAAATCCTGATGTGGAAGGGTTGGTGGAAGCATTCATGGGACCGGGCCTCTTGCCCGACAAAGCCAAGGCCGACGCGGTTCATCTGGCCGTCGCGACGGTCTACAATGTGGACTACCTGATCACGTGGAATATGAAGCACCTTGCGAATGCGGTGCTGCTGGCGCGCATCAAAAAAGTGGCCCGGAAGCTCGGCTGGCAAATGCCATTTGTTTGCACTCCGATCCAACTTATGGGAACAATAGAATATGAAGGCTGAACCCCTGTTGCAGGAGATCGAAGCGACGAAAGAACGGCTGAATGTCCAGGCCCGTGGCGACACACGCCAGTTCCTCAACCAGATGGTGGAATGGCTCGCGGAGCATCCGCACCCCGGCCCAGTGGTGAACTCGCCTGCGGAGTGGAAGGTGCGGCTACAAGAAAAGGAAACCGACGAAACTCCTCGCACGGCGGAAAAACCCTACCGGATTTACGATCCCATCATCGCGGAGATTCACCGCTTCCGTGCGGCATCATCCCATGAACGCTCCGCCCGCCCCGCTGTCCTGCACGAGGTGCCGTCGCAATACAGAAAGCCTGATGAAGCTTGATCTGAAGGACTTTCAGACGACTTCGGCGCGGAGCATTCTCACGAAGCTCGGACAGGCGCGTCAGGGGGTGGACGACGGCGAGATCGAGGCGATTGTCCTCAGTGCCCCGACCGGGTCCGGCAAGACGATCACCGTGGCGGCTGTGATTGACTGGATGTTTGGCGGGGCGGAGGGGTTGCCTGCACGGCCACAGACAACTTTCCTCTGGCTTTCGGATTCGCCGGAACTCAACCAGCAAAGCAAATCCAAGCTTCTCGCCGCGTGCGATCATGTCCCGTTCCACCGGCTGGTGACGGTGGACAGCGAGGGCTTCGACGAGGAGCGGCTGCAGCCGGGCCATGTGTATTTCATCAACACCCAGCTTCTCGGCAAAGACAAGCTGCTCACAAAGGGTGGCGATAAAAAGGCATTCACGTTCTGGCAGACGGTGGCAAATACGATTGCCGCCGCCCCGGAGGATTTCATCCTGATCATTGACGAGGCGCATCGCGGCGCGGGAGTCTCGGAGCGCGCCCGCAAGCCGATCATGCAAAAGTTCATCACCGGGTCGGATGCCGACGGGCTGCCCCCGGTGCCGCTGGTGCTCGGGATGAGCGCCACTCCCCAGCGCTTCACCGAACTGTTGGGCAATACCACCCGCACCCAGCGCCCGGTGAACATCACTCCCGAGATGGTGAGGTCCAGCGGGCTGCTCAAAGACCTGATCATTGTCACCTGCCCGAAGACTACGGCACAAAGTGACCTGACGCTTTTGGAGAATGCGGCGGCACGGTGGAAGGTGTTCCGACATCGCTGGGAGTCCTACTGCTCGAAAGAGAAGGAAAAAGAGGCGATCAAGCCGGTCTTGGTCGTGCAGGTGCAGGATGGCAACGACACCACGCTGACCACCACCCCGCTGCACGATGTGGTCAAAGTCATCGAACGTCAGACCGGGCTGCTGGCACTGCATGAGATCGTCCACTGTTTCCAGGACAAGGAGGAAATTCAATATGGCGGACGGATCATCCGCCGGATGGACGCTTCCCGCATCCAGGACTCGCCAGATGTGAAAGTCGTCCTTTTCAAAACCGCGCTCACGACCGGATGGGACTGCCCGCGTGCCGAGGTGATGATGAGCTTCCGCCGCGCACAAGACCCGACGAGCATCGCTCAGCTCGTGGGCCGGATGATCCGAACCCCGCTCGCCCGGCGCATCGAGAGCGACGAAATGCTGAACACGGTGGAACTCTTCCTGCCGCACTACGATTCCGACGCCCTTGAAGGCGTTCTCACAAAACTCCGCAGCCCGGACGAGCATGAGGGCCTGCCAAGCGATGTGACCACCCAGGCGATCGAGTATCCGCGCAACCCCGGCTTCAAGGAGGTGTTCGACCACTTGGAGAAACTTCCGACTTACAGCGTGGATCGCGCCCCGAAACTGAGCGACATCAAACGCGCGCTCCGCCTCGCGGGCATGCTCGTCCACGAAGGCATCGCAACGGACGCCGATGAACATCTCCGCGATCTCCTCACCGCCAGGATCAAGGAACTCCGCGACAGCTTCGCCAAGAAGGAAAAAGATTGGGGCAGGCTGGTGCGCGAGGGGGGGGAGATCGATGTGGACGTGACCTCGGTCGCCATCGGCGCGATGAATGTCACAGGGCACCGCACCACCCGCATGGTGCTCTCCGAGGAAAACATTGACCAGCTCTTCGACGAGGCAGGCCGGATGCTGGCGGCCGGTGAGGGCCTGCACCGCACTTACTGGAAGCGCTACCACGACCGCGAAAAGCCCGGCGAGGCAAAGTTGGAAATCTTCGCCGTGATGCGCCAGGGCGAAACGCCCGTTGCAATAGAGAAACTGGCACAGAGGGAATTCGACAAGCTCTGGGAGACGCACAAGGCAGAGATCAAGAAACTCCCGGCTTCAGACCGCGCCCACTTCCAACAACTCATCCAAGCGAGTGGCAAAGCTGTCTCGCACGGGTGGGAGCTGCCGGAGCGAATCGTCGAGAAGCCGGGCAGGCATGTCTGGCTGCAGCACCTGTTCGCGAACGCGAAAGGAGAATTCCTCACGGACTTGAATGGATGGGAGTCGGCATTCCTGGACTGGACCAAGGAACAGCCGGGTTTCGTGTGCTGGCTGAGGAACTTCCCACGAAGGGATTGGGCCTTCTGTGTGCCGTATGAAATGGGAGGAGAAAAACCTTTCTACCCGGATTTTGTGATCGTTCGGAAAAACGGGAATGGATTTGAAGTGGATATCCTCGAACCACACGACGATTCCCGCACGGACACATGGGCCAAGGTGAAGGGACTCGCAAAGTTTGCGGATGACCACCACCTGGACTTCGGACGGTTGCTCGTCGGGCGCAAGAAGGCTGGCAAGTTGGAAGTCGTGAATGTCGCCGATGGGCCGATCCGCGAAAAGGCGCGGGCGATGGGCTCGCCGAATGATCTGGAAGCCCTTTTTGAAGAACTCTGAAATGCCTTTTCAATATCCTTTGCTTTCTCGCAAGACGTGCGCGCGGCATCTCCGTTTCCTTTCGTCTCCGCAGATCTCGGTCTTCTTTTCTCTCCTTCTTTCCCTCTTCCTCTGCGCGTGCGCGTCAAGAACTCCTGCTTCCCGCAGTTACCCCGACTACTCCACCGCCTATCTGGGGCCGAACGGCGATATCTTTTATTATACGTCCCGGACTGGTCCGAAAATGCGTGGCGTGCCGCCTTCGCCGCCCCAGCCGGAGTGGTCGTGGTGGGGCGACGGCGTGCCCGGGACCCCCTCGATCATCATTGACCTGGGCGACCAGACCGCCCGGTTCTACAAAGCCGGAGTCGAAGTCGGCAGCAGCCCGGTCTCGACCGGACGCGAAGGCTACAGCACGCCGTCCGGAAATTTTTCCGTTCTGGAAAAAAATGCCAGCCACATTTCGACCCTCTACGGGGACTATGTGGACGCGGCCGGGGAGGTCGTCATGAGCAACGTCGGAGTCAACCGGGACAAGCGTCCCCGGGGCACAAGGTTCCGGGGTGCGCCGATGCCCTATTTCATGCGCGTCACAGGGGCCGTCGGCATGCACGCCGGCTACCTCCCCGGCTTCCCGGCCTCGCACGGCTGCATCCGCCTCCCGCGCGCCGCCGCGGAAAAGTTCTTTTTCAATGCCCCCGGCGGGACACCGGTGAGCATCGTCCATTGAGACAATCCGGAAAGTCTTGCAAAAGAGAAGGCGGAAAGTAGTCCTAGGTTTTCCGCGTGAAAGTCACTCTCTTCATCCCGTGTTTCATTGACCAATACTACCCCGGTGCGGGCATTGGGATGGTGAAGATCCTTGAGAAGCTGGGGCACGAGGTGCAGTATCCGGAAACGCAGACATGCTGCGGACAGCCGGCATTCAATTCCGGGTATTGGGACGAGGCCCGGGCGGTGGCGGAGACGATGCTGGACGCGTTTCGTGATGCGGAGGTCGTGGTCGGCGTGTCGGGATCGTGCGGCGCGATGCTGAAGGTGTTTTATCCCGAGCTGTTCCGCGGCCGGACGCGCGAGGCGGACGCCAGGGCGCTGGCGGAGAAGACCCACGAATTTTCCTCTTTCCTGGTGAATGTTCTCGGAGTCGGCGACCTCGGGGCAAGCTTTCCGGCGAAGGCGACTTTCCACGATGGATGCCACGGACTGCGCGAGCTGGGGATCAGGCGGGAACCGCGCGAACTGCTCAAGCACGTGCGCGGGCTGGAGCTCGTGGAGATGGCGGAGGCCGCGACGTGCTGCGGGTTTGGCGGGACGTTTTCCGTGAAGTTCCCGGAGATTTCCACGGCGATGGGCGAGGTGAAATGCGCCTCGATTTTGGAGACGGGAGCCGAGCTGGTGATCTCGAACGACTCGAGCTGCCTGATGCAGATCCAGGGGCTCTTTGACCGGCAGGGAAACAAAATCCGGAGCATGCACACCGCGGAGGTGCTCGCAAATTTTTAGGCAATGTCCACGGAATCCCTCCAATTCCACCGGGACGCGGACCGGCTCACGCACGACCTCCGTCACCGCGGGCTGATCCAGAAGGCGCTCGGCGGGTATTACACCAAGCGCGACGAGCAGAAGGCGAAATACACCGACTGGCAGATGGCCCGCATCTCGGCGGCGGCCGCGAAATTCGAGGCGGTCAACCACCTCGACAAATACCTCGTCGAGCTGACGGAAAAACTCGAGGCGCGCGGCACAAAGGTTTTTTGGGCGGCGGACGGCAACGAGGCGGCGGATTACATCGCCTCGGTGGCGCGGAATGCCGGGGTGAAGCGGATCATCAAATCCAAAACGATGACAGGCGAGGAGATCCACCTCGGGCAGGCTCTCGAAAAGGCGGGCTGCGAGGTCGTGGAGAGCGATCTCGGGGAGTTCATCGTCCAGCTCCGGGAAGAGCCGCCGTATCACATCGTCTTCCCGTCCATGCACCTCACGCGCGGAGAGATCAACGCCACCTTCGAGAAAAAGCTGGGCAGCGCGCCAGCAGACACTCCGGAGGAATTGACAATGATCGCGCGGAACGTGATGCGCCAGAAATACTGCGAGGCGGACATGGGGATCAGCGGCGCAAATTTCGCCGTCGCGGAGACAGGGCATATTTCCATCACCGAGAACGAAGGCAACGCGCGCCTCAGCACGACGCTTCCGAAATTGCTGGTGAGCCTGGTGGGGATCGAAAAAGTGATTCCGAAGCTGGACGATCTCGCCCTGCTTCTCCCGATGCTGGCCACTGCGGGGGCCGCGCAGAACATGACGTGCTACAACACCCTGCTGGGCGGCCCGCGCCAGCCCGGCGAAACCGACGGCCCGCAGGAATTTCACGTCGTCCTTCTCGACAACCGGCGGACGGCGCTTCTCGCCGATGCCGAGCAGCGGGACGCGCTCCACTGCATCCGGTGCGGCGCCTGCCTCAATGTCTGCCCGATTTTCAAGAATATCGGCGGCCATTCCTACGGAACGACCTACCAGGGGCCGATCGGTTCTGTCATCACCCCGCACCTGCGCGGTCTGCAATCCTGGAAGCACCTTTCGTTCTCATCTTCGCTCTGCGGAGCCTGCTCCGAAGCCTGCCCGGTGAAGATCGACCTCCACCACCACCTGCTCCAAAACCGCCGGAATGCGATCGCGCAGAAACCTGTCTGGTGGGAGAAGCCCATCTTCGCCGGCTTCGCGTGGTTCATGCGCCGTCCTGCTCTCTACCGGTTCGCCGCGCCGCTGCTCCGCATTGGGGCGCCTGTCCTGCACGCGATTCGCGGGAAGATTTTTGATCCGGCCCGCATGTGGACCGGCACGCGCGACCTGCCGCCCGCCCCGCCGCAGTCGTTCAAAGAATACTGGAGGAAACGCCATGCCAAGCGATAGCCGCGACAAAATCCTGCGCCGGATCCGCGAGGCCCTCGCGGTCAAGGCCCCGGCCTGCCACCTCGCGCACGGCGGCTCTCCCGCCGCCGGCCACGCGCCCACGGATTGGCTGCCGCCGGTTCCGACTTCTCCCGATGGGCGTGTCGCGCTCTTCGAAAAAAATTCCGCCGACCTGAAGACCGGGGTCCGGCACTGCGCCGATGCCGCCGCCGTCGCCTCGGAACTGGCCGCACTTGCCCGCGAGAACGCTTGGAAGTCGGTTGCCTCTCACAATTTTTCCCTTGGCAGTTCCGCCGTGCAGTCCATGGGGCTTCCGGTCATTTTCACCGATCGCGGGTACGAAACGTCCGCGCTCGAGCGCTGCGATGCAGGGATCAGCGGGTGCGCATGCCTCGTTGCCCAGACCGGCGGAATCATGGTCACCGCAGCCTCCGCCGGCGGCCGGGCCCTCTCCGTGCTGCCGCCGCACCATGTGGTCATCGCGTCCCGCTCCCAGCTCGTCGGCAACCTCGCCGACGCGTTTGCCCACCTGCGGGAATCCCACAAGGAAATCCCCGCATTCGTCTCCTTTATCACCGGCCCGAGCCGGACGGGCGATATCGAGCGCATCCTCGTGCTCGGCGCCCACGGTCCGAAAAAGCTCACGGTCCTGCTCGTGGCCTGAGTGCTCGCGGAATTTCACTTTCCCCCGCGGCAGCCCGGACAGCTCACGCAGAGGACGATTTCGTGGCGCTCGACTTCGCCAGGAGTGATCGGGCGGTCGGAGTTTTCGATGGCTCCGCTGACAACCTGCTCCAGTTGTCTGGCATGGATCACCGCGGGCTGGTGCGATGCGTCTGGCGCAGGGTTTTGACCGCGAGGGTGAAAAAATAGAAGCCCATCGCGACGAGGACAATCGTCGCCCCGGTGGCCGTGTCGGCATAATAGGAAATCAGGAGCCCGCCGATCCCCGAGACCAGGGCGATGGCCATGGCAAACACGACATACTGCCGGGCATTCCCCGCAAGGTTTCGCGCGGCGGCGGCGGGAAGAATGAGCAGCGAGTTGATGATCAGGATGCCCACCCAACTGAGGTTCATGGTGACGACCATCACCAGCGCAGCCACGAAGAGCACCTGGGTCCACCAGGAGTTCAGCCCGCGGCTGCGGGCGAGGGAATCGTTGATTCCAATGAGGAGGATGCGGTTGTAAAAAACCAGGAGCCCTCCGCCGACGACCAGCACGGTCACGCCAAGCCAGGCGATCTCCCGGGGCGTGATGCTCAACAAATCCCCGATGAGATACTGGCTGAACCGGTTGAAATTTCCGCCGCGGGACAGCAGGACCACTCCGAGCGCGATGCTGAAGGACATGCTCAGGGAAATGATGGTGTCCATCGCGGAGTGCGTGATGCGGTGGAGGACCAGGATGCCGATCCCGAGAACCAGCGCGAACCCGACAAGGGCCAGCAGGGGATCGGCCAGACCGAGAAGCACGCCCAGCCCGAGCCCGGTCAGCGAAGCGTGCCCGATGGCATCGGAAAAAAAAGCCATCCGGTTGTTCACGACCAGCGTCCCCATGAGGGCGAAGAGCGGGGAGACAAGGATCACGGCAAGCAGCGCATTGCGCATGAATTCATACCGGGCCCACTCGAAGGGGAGGGCGGAGAGAAGATCCATCGGGAAACTCATGCCGCTTATATACGGACTGATAAGTCTCCGTGCAAAAGCATTCGCCATCCGCTATGCTGGAGAGATTTGGAAATTCGCACGCCCACACCGGACTTTCCATCAGGAAACTCGGCAGGCACGTTTATGAGTGCCGCACAGGTTTGGCGTGGCGGTTGATTTTTGTCGCGGAGAAAGGAGTGCTCTCTTTTGATTTTGCCGGGAACCACGACGAGTTCCAAAACTGCCTTCACGGCAAACGATAAACTCGCAGAATTCCCTGCAGACTTCGCCCGCGGTCAAAATCTTCGGTGCGACAAATTACGCCGCCACCACTTCGACGCGGGAATGAAATCCGAGTTTGCGGAGAAGTTCTTCGCAGTCATCCCAGACAAGACCGAATGCGCGCACGTCGGCGACACCGAGGCGGGCAATGACCGACGAGAGAGTTTGGGCGTCGCTGTCGGCAAGTTCCCCGTCCATCAGCGCGCGCTCCGCCCAATCCACCAACTGCGCCAGAGAAATCTCATGGTGGAGATAAGAAGCGATCCGGTCGGCGACGGTTTGTTTTGTGATCGTCATCGTGGCATCCTACACTTTCCGGTGGCCTTTATCCACCGGGAATTTTTCATGGGTTTCGACCAATTTCCCCTGGTCATCGTAAATCTCCTGCCAGAAACGCAGGGTGTTTTCGTTCGCATCCACTTCTTTCAAGTATCGCGCCTGCCAGCCCAAACGCCCGGCCACATCAATCCGGTAACGTCGGCCCCCATCAGGCAATTCCGCCCACTGGCCAAACTTCCTCTCATTCTGATTGCGTTTGCTCATGCGCCCGTGCCATCCGCCTGCGGATCACTGACAACGCATCAAGAACACCCGATTCTCGCGCTTCGGTCAAGGCGACGGCGCGGATATTTTCTGACGAATCGGGCGCAGCTTTCATGGCGCCAGCTCAGAAGAAATGTTCAAATGCCGCACGCGCCAGCCAGATCCCGCCACTTTCCAAATGTGGGTTGTTCCGGGAGAAAAGCCGATGGGAGCAACCCCTTCTGCCGGAGCACCCGTTTTACCGGTCCGCGAGGTCGAGACCGAAGGCGTGCCGGAAGTCCCGGTGGGCCAGAACCTCCGCGGGAGATCCGACGCAGATCACGCGGTGGTCGAGAAAGACGATGCGGTCGGAGACGGCTGCCACCCCGGCCAGATCATGCGAAACCATCAGAATCGAAAGATCAAACCGGCGCCGGAGGTCGGAGACGGTGCGGTAAAAAAGTTCGCGGCCCGGAAGATCAATCCCGGAGACCGGCTCGTCGAGGAGAAGAAGATTCGGCAGCGGCGTCAGGGAGAGCGCCAGCAGGACGCGCTGAAGCTCGCCACCGCTGAGCTTTCCCAGCTTGCGGTCCAGGAGCCCGCCCGCCTCGACGCTCTCCAATGCCCCAAGGGCGGCCTGACGGACTCCTCCCCGGCACCCCAGGGGAACCGGGAACCGCGATGTGGATGCGGCGAAAAGATCGCAGACGCTGACGGGGGAAAACCGGTCGAAATCCAGGCTCTGCGGAACATAGCCGATCGCCGGCGCGTCCTCGCGCTCCGGCCCGAACACCGGAAGAAAATGGATGCCTCCCGTGTGGGGAACCTCCCCGAGCAGCGCGCGCAATAATGTGGATTTTCCCGCGCCGTTCGGCCCGACAATCGTGGTCAACTCCCCGCAATGCAGGTGCAGGGAAACCTCCTCGATGATCGAATGGCTCTCCAGCGTGACGCCGATCCTGTCAATTTTCGTGCAGCACTGGCCGCATTGGTGGACAGCAATTCCGGTATGGTGATCGGCAGACACGGGGTTCAGTCAGACAGGGCTTCTCGGAGGACGTCGAGGTTTTTTCTCATGGCGACCAGGTAGAAATCACGGGCCTTGGCAGGATCCCGCGGACCCGTGACGACCGGGTCGAGGGTGCGCAGCCGCACCCCGGTCTCGCGCTCGATGACCCGGGCGCTCTTGGCCGGATATTGGGGCTCGGCGAACAGGGCGTGAACCTTTTGCCTTCTGACGAGTTCCACGGTCCCGGCCAATTCTTTTGCGTTGGGCTCGGAGCCGGGCTCGCGCTCGATCACCCCGGCGATGTTCAATTGGAATTCGCTCGCAAAATAGGGAAAGGCCTCGTGGAACGTGATGATGTCGCGGTTTTTCAACCCATCCAGCACCGCGTGCATCTCGCTCCGGAGACCCTCGAGCTTCGCCACGTAGGCGGCCGCGTTTTTCCGGTATTGCTCGGCATGGACGGGATCCGCCGTCGCCAGCCCGCGGGCGATGTTATTCACCTGCTGGATCGTGCCGGATATGCTGACCCAGATGTGGGGATTGTTCGCGAAGGCGAGCTTGATACCTTCGCTGGCATCCACCAGTTTGAGCGACGGGGACTGCTTCAGCGCCTTCCCAAGAAACGATTCCAAGCCGGCGCCGTTCGCGACAAAGATGTCTGTCGCGACAATCGCCTTCATGTCTCCGGGCGTCAGCTGATAATCATGCAGGCAGCCCACAAAGGGTTCGGCGAGGCACGACACTTCCACGCCGGTCGTGTCGCCAACCACATTGAGCGTGCTCACATACATCGGGTAGAAGGAGGTGAGAATCTCCAGCGCCATCGCATCGCAACAAAAAAACAGGGCCAGAGCCGCAATGGCTGCCGCCGGATGTTTGCACAGTTTCATGGAGTTTCCCCGAACGCCCCGCGTTTCTTCCTTACGTTCGGATGCGGATCATGGGATATTTAAAATCCGATAGTCAAATATCCTTTCTAAATCGTATGGACTGGTCTTGCGCTGTAGTGAGTCATTGTGACAATTCTGGCGCAGTACAATTTTAAAAACGAGACGTTATGGCGCTTTTTAAAGGAAGTCCGCTTTTCATAATTATATGTATAGCTCTGTTTATAAATATCTTATGAGATATCATTGAGATCGGCATGCGAATTGCTCAATAGGTTTGGAAGTTTAATCTACTATGGCAAAAATTTTAGGCATTGATTTGGGCACCACAAACTCCTGTATGGCGGTGATGGAGGGTGGCGAGCCGGTTGTATTGGAGAATTCCGAAGGGGCCCGCACGACTCCCTCGGTGGTGGCTTTCTCGAAGTCGGGCGAACGGCTCGTCGGTCAGGCGGCGAAGCGCCAGGCGATTACGAATCCTGCCAACACGATTTTCTCGGTCAAGCGGTTCATGGGCCGAAAATTTGATGAGATCCGCGCGGAGGAACACCGGGTGCCCTACAAGCTGGTGAAAGCCGCGAACGGCGACGCGCACCTCCAGGTGGAGATCGATGGCAAGCCGAAGACGTTCTCGCCTCCGGAAATCTCGGCAATGATCCTTGCCAAGCTCAAGGCGGATGCCGAAGCCAAACTCGGCGAGAAGATCACCGAGGCCGTCATCACGGTCCCGGCGTATTTCAACGACTCGCAGCGGAACGCGACAAAGGATGCCGGCAAGATCGCCGGGCTGGACGTGAAGCGCATCATCAACGAACCGACGGCGGCCTCGCTGGCCTACGGGCTCGACAAAAAGGCGGACGAGAAAATCGCGGTCTATGATTTGGGCGGCGGAACATTTGATATTTCCGCCCTGGAGATCGGCGACGGGGTTTTCCATGTGTCCTCGACGAACGGCGACACCCACCTCGGCGGCGACGACTGGGACAACCGACTCATGGACTGGATCATTGCCGATTTTAAAAAGGACACCGGCATTGACCTTTCCAAGCAGGCGGATGCCGTGCAGCGCATCAAGGAGGAGGCCGAGAAAGCGAAGATCGCCCTCTCGTCCACCCAGGAATACGACATCAACCTGCCGTTCGTGACGGCGGATGCGACCGGGCCGAAGCACATCCAGAAAAAGCTGACCCGCTCGAAGCTCGAGCAGCTCACGGACGATCTCTTCCAGCGCACGGTCAAGCCGGTCAAAGACTGTCTCGGTGACGCGAAGTGGTCGAAGAGCGATATCGACGAGCTCGTCCTTGTCGGAGGCATGACCCGCATGCCGAAGGTCGTGGATACCGCCCGCGAGATGATCGGGAAAGAGCCCCACAAGGGAGTGAACCCGGATGAAGTCGTGGCGGTCGGCGCAGCCATCCAGGGCGGCGTGCTCCGCGGCGACGTCAAGGACGTCCTCCTGCTCGATGTGACCCCGCTCACGCTGGCGATCGAGACGGCCGGCGGCATCGCCACTCCGATGATCCCGCGCAACACGACGATCCCGACGAAGAAGTCAAATGTCTTTTCGACCTACAGCGACAGCCAGCCGGGCGTCGAAATCAAAGTCCTCCAAGGCGAGCGCCCGCTCAGCCGCGACAACAAGAATCTCGGCACCTTCCATCTCGACGGCATCCCTCCGGCCCCGCGCGGAGTTCCTCAGATCGAAGTCACCTTCGATATTGACGCCAACGGGATTCTCAATGTTTCCGCCAAGGACCTCGGAACCGGGAAAGAGCAAAAGATCTCGATCACCGGATCCAGCGGGCTCAGCAAGGAGGAGGTCGAGCGGATGCAGAAAGAGGCCGAAGCCCACGCCGACGAGGACAAGAAGGCGAAGGAAGGCATCGAAATCCGCAACAACGCCGACACGCTCGCCTACCAGTGCGAGAAGCAACTCAAGGACCTGGGCGACAAGGTGGACGGAGCGAAGAAGAAATCCGTAGAGGAAGCGATCGAAAAACTTCGCGAAGCCCTCAAAGGCAGTGACATCGACGCCATCAAGTCCGGCTACGACGATCTCCAGGCGAAATTCCAGGAGATCAGCGCCGATCTCTACAAGCAAGCCGCCGCCCAGACGCCGGGGCCGGAGTCCCAGCCCGCCGGCGAGCCCGCCAAAAAAGATGCCGACGTCGTGGACGCGGAGTTCGAAATGGTGGACGAGGACAAGAAGAAATAACCACACTTTAACAAACCGCCCGGGTCCGGCATCAAGCCGGACCCGGTGCCTGTTAAAAACCAAAAAACCAAAAAACCAAACATGGCCAACGTAAATATCAAACCTCTCGGAGACCGCGTGCTCGTGCAGGCGCTCGAAGAGAAGGAAGTCAAAAAAGGCGGGATCATCATTCCCGATACCGCCAAGGAGAAACCGCAGGAAGGGAAGATTGTCGCTCTCGGCACGGGAAAGCGTGACGAAGACGGAAAAATCCTCCCGTTCACTGTCAAGAAAGGGGACAAAGTCCTCATCTCGAAATACGGCGGAACCGAAGTCAAAGTGGACGGCGAAATCTATCTGATCATGCGCGAGGACGACATCCTCGGCATCATCGGCTAAGCTCGCCTCACTGAAAACTTAAACCTTAATACTTAATAATTAATACTTAATAAAATGGCAGCAAAACAACTCCAATTCGACGAAGCGGCACGTCAGTCGCTTCTCCGCGGCGTTGAGAAACTGGCGAAAGCCGTCAAGGCGACCCTCGGGCCGTCGGGGCGCAACGTCATCCTCGACAAAAAATTCGGAAGCCCGACGATCACCAAGGACGGCGTCACCGTCGCCAAGGAAATCGAGCTCGAATGCCCGTATGAAAACATGGGTGCCCAGCTCGTTCGCGAGGTCGCGAGCAAGACCAGCGACATCGCCGGTGACGGAACCACCACAGCGACCGTTCTCGCCGAAGCGATCTATCGCGAAGGCCTCAAGAACGTGACGGCGGGTGCGAACCCGACCAGCCTCCAGCGCGGCATCAACAAAGCCGTCGTGGCCATCACCGACGAGATCGCCAAGATCTCCAAGAAGGTCAAGGACAGCTCGGAAATCGCGCAGGTTGCGACGGTTTCGGCCAACTGGGACAGCACGATCGGCCAGATTATCGCCGACGCGATGGACAAAGTCGGCAAGGACGGAACGATCACGGTGGAAGAAGCCAAGAGCATCGAAACCACGCTGGACGTGGTGGAAGGCATGCAGTTCGACAAGGGCTACCTTTCGCCCTATTTCGTGACGAATGCCGAGAGCCTCGAGGTCTCGTTCGACAACGCCTACATCCTCATCCACGAGAAGAAAATCAGCTCCCTCAAGGATCTGCTTCCGCTTCTCGAGAAGATCGCCAAGAGCGGCAAGCCGTTCCTGATCATCGCCGAGGACGTCGAGGGCGAAGCGCTCGCGACTCTCGTCGTGAACAAGCTCCGCGGCACACTCCAGGTCGCAGCCGTCAAGGCTCCCGGCTTCGGTGACCGCCGCAAGGCCATGCTCGAAGACATTGCCGTCCTCACCGGTGGCAAGCTCCTCAGCGAAGACCTCGGCATCAAGCTCGAGAACGTCGGTCTCGAAGACCTCGGCCGCGCGAAGCGCGTCACCGTGGACAAAGAGAACACCACGATCATCGAAGGGGAAGGCAAGAGCTCGGACATCCAGGGCCGCGTCAGCCAGATCCGCCGCCAGATCGAGGAGACCACCAGCGATTACGACCGCGAGAAGCTCCAGGAGCGCCTCGCCAAGCTCGCGGGCGGTGTGGCCGTCATCAATGTCGGTGCAGCCACCGAGACCGAGATGAAGGAAAGAAAAGCCCGCGTCGAAGACGCCCTCCATGCGACCCGTGCGGCCGTTGAAGAAGGCATCGTCGCCGGCGGAGGCGTCGCCCTCATCCGCGCCCAGAAGGTCCTCGATTCCCTCGCCCTCACCGGCGATGAAGAGATCGGCCTCCAGATCGTGCGCCGCGCGATCGAGCAGCCGCTCCGCACCCTGGCCGACAACGCCGGGCAGGAAGGCGCGCTCATCGTGCAGGAAGTCAAGAAGCGCAAAGGCGCGGAAGGTTACAATGTGGCCACCGGCCAATACGAAGACCTCATCAAGGCCGGCGTCGTTGACCCCGCCAAGGTGACCCGCAGCGCGCTCCAGAATGCCGCTTCCATCAGCGGACTCCTCCTCACCACGGAATGCATCATCACCGAGATGCCCGAAAAGGACAAAGCGCCCGCCATGCCTCAGGGCGGCATGGGCGGAATGGGTGGCATGGACTACTAAGTCCCGCACTCGAAACGAAAACTCAAACCGGAAGAGCCGGGGCCGCGGGGCCCCGGCTCTTTCTGCGTCATGAGGAAACGGTCGAACATGAAAACCCCGTTTCCGGCTTGAAACTCCGAACGCGCAGAAGGGACAAAAGCGTTTCCAGGGATGATCATAAATGGGAAAATTGAACCGCGAATGGACGCGAATTCTGAATGAGTTGTGGAATGCTTGGCATTCACCCGGCAGGTGAGCCTGTCGATCACTGGGAGCGGTTGGAATTCTGTAACCTATTCGCGTTCATTCGCGGTTTTTAGGATGATGGCTTGCCGGGCCGAGCCTTTCCGGGCATATACGGACGCCAATGAATCAAAGCCCGTCCCGTCCGCACATTCGCTGGTCGCCAGCGGCGGTGATCCTGAGCCTCGGCGCGCTCGCGCTGCTCGTCGTCCGCCTTGTGCCGACCGCACAGCTTCAGGTGCGCAATATCGTCCTGCTCGTGCTCGGTCTGGTCACGCTGTTCTTTCTCGTCCTGTGGTGGCTGTTTGCCTCGCGGACTCCGTGGCGGATGCGGCTCGGAGTTTTCGCAATCTTCCTCGTCCTCGCCGGCTCGCTCTCCGCCGTTTTCCGGTTCCGCGGCGTCACGGGCGATTTCGTTCCCATTCTCGAAGCGCGCTGGACCCGGCCCGCCGCTTCCTCGTTCGAAAAGGGCGCGGATAACCCCGCGCTCGATCACAGCGGACGCGCGGACTTTCCGCAGTATCTCGGCCCTGATCGCAATGCCGTGATTGACTCCGGCACGGTGCTGGCGCGCGATTGGGAAAAAGAACCCCCGCAAGTTCTCTGGCGCCATCCCATCGGTCCCGCGTGGTCGGGATTTGCGATCGTGGGAAATCGCGCGGTGACTTTCGAGCAGCGGGGCGACAGCGAAGTGGTCGTCTGCCTCGATGTCCTCACCGGAAAATTGCTCTGGGAGCACGCGGACAAGGCGCGCTTTGCACCGGCGGCCGGCGACGTGGGGCCGCGCTCCACGCCGACCATCTCCGGAGGCCGCGTCTTCACGTTCGGGGCCACGGGCATCACCAACTGTCTCGACCTGGCGACCGGCAAACTCATCTGGCAGCGGGCCATGTCCAAGGACGCGCCAAAGGGTCGCCCGGAATGGGGCTACGCCGGCTCGCCACTCGTCCTCGGCGACAATGTCATCGTCAACGGCGGCCAGTCGCACAAGAAGTCGCTCTTCGCCTATCGAGTGACGGACGGAGAACTCGCATGGCGCAACGGTTCCCGGCCCTCGGAGTACACTTCGCCGGCGTTCCTCACGCTCGCCGGCGTGCCGCAGATTGTGAGTTTCAACATGATCTTCATCACCTCGCACGATCCGGTCACAGGCGAAATTCTGTGGGAATATCCATGGGGAACACGCCAGCCGTGCTGCGCGCAGCCCGTTCCGATCGGAGCAAACCGCGTCGTTTTCTCAAGCGGCTATGGAATCGGCAGCGAACTGCTCGAAATTCAGCGCGACGCGGCGGGCAAACTCAGCGCCCAGCCCATCTGGAAAACCCGCAATCTCAAAGCCAAAATGGCCAGCTTCGTTCATCGCGACGGCTGCCTTTACGGCCTCGACGATGGCATCCTCACCTGCGTCGATGTGAACGACGGCAGCCGCAAATGGAAATCCGGACACTACGGACACGGCCAGCTTTTGCTTGTCGGAGACGTTCTGCTCGTCACCGCCGAAAACGGTGAAATTGTTCTTCTCGCACCCACGCCCGACGGACCCAACGAACTCACCCGCTTCCGCGTCTTCAATGCGAAGACCTGGAACCCTCCCGCCCTCAGCGGCGACCTGCTCCTCATGCGCACGGACCAGGAAGTCGCATGCATCCGCCTGCCCGTCGCCAAAAAGCCGTAAGCCAGCCTAAACGTTGAATCGGAATTCGACGACATCGCCATCCTGGACGACGTATTCCTTCCCTTCGAGCCGGAGTTTTCCGGCTTCCCGTGCCTTGGCTTCTGAACCGAAGGTGATGAGATCGTGAAACGCGATGATCTGGGCCGCGATGAATCCCCGCTCGAAATCGCTGTGGATCACACCGGCTGCGGCCGGAGCCTTGTCGCCCGTGTGGATCGTCCAGGCACGGGTTTCCTTGGGTCCGGTGGTCAGGTAGGTGCGCAGCCCGAGCAGGTGGTAGGCCGCGCGGATCAGGAGGCTCACCCCGCTGTCCGCGACGCCGAGCCCGGCGAGAAATTCCCTGGCTTCCTCCGGAGGGAGGTCGGCAAGCTCGCTTTCGATCTGCGCGCTGATCACGACCGCCTCGCTGCCGAGATGGGCCCCCGCGTATTCGCGGACCGCCCGCACATGTTTCGCTGCCGCGGAGTCACCCTCGAGCGATCCGAGGTCGTTCTCGCCGACATTGCAGGCAAAAAGCGTGGGCTTCGAGGAGAGGAGGAAAAACCCCTTCAGCAGTGCCTTCTCCTCCGGACCGAGCTCCAGCGTGAGGGCGGGGCGACCGTCATCAAGGTGCGGCAGCAGCTTCTCTGTCAACACCAGCTCGGCTTTGGCCTCCTTGTCCCCGCTTCGTACGCCTTTCAGCGAACGCTCGGCGCGTTTCTTCACCGAGGCGAGGTCCGCGAGGATCAGCTCGGTGTTGACCACCTCGATGTCCCGGATCGGATCCACCGAACCGGTGACATGGTGGATGTCGTCGCTCTCAAAGCAGCGCACGACCTGGATGATCGCATCCACCTCGCGGATGTGGCTCAGAAACTGGTTTCCAAGGCCCTCGCCCTCGCTCGCGCCCGCCACAAGACCCGCGATGTCCACGAACTCGATCGCCGCCGGAAGGATTTTTTCCGATTTGGTGATCGCCGCGAGCTTTTCCAGACGCTCGTCGGGCACGCTGACGATCCCGACATTCGGCTCGATCGTGCAAAATGGAAAGTTGGCCGCCTGCGCTTTGCGCGTGCGGGTGACGGCATTGAAGAGTGTGGACTTCCCCACATTCGGGAGTCCGACGATTCCGGCTCTGAGCATAGGCGTTGGACCCTACACGATGGCGGGCGCGGAGGAAGAACGAAAAATCGGTCGGCAGCATCAGAGCGATTTCCGCTGGCAGACTTCGGAGCAGCGGCCGCATTGGACGCATTGGTAGGAGGAAAGCGCTATTCCATCCGCCGTGGGTTCAATGGCCTGGACCGGGCAATATTTGACACAGCGTTCACATTGGACGCAGGCGTTCACATCGATTTTCCGCCGCCAGAAGCCCACCGCCGCCAGCAGTCCCAGCAAGACCCCGTATGGGCAGACATAGCGGCAAAACACGCGCGGGATAAACCATCCGGCAGCCAGCGACGCCGCCAGGATCATCCAAGCGAATCCCCTCCCGGCCAGTATCCAGCCCGGTTCGGCGCAGCCCCCGCCGAGCAGCGCGGTCAATTTTTGGACCAGCGCATGGCCCTGAAAAAAGAGAGGTTTGTACGGATCGAGCTGGCACGGCAGAAATCCGAACCCGAACCAAACCACCCCGGCGGTCGCGAGCAGAACCAGAACCGGCAACGCCAGAAGCGTTCGATGCAACCAACGCGGCAGGCGGCGGGCCTTGGCCCGCGCGAGGAGTTGCTGCACCGCACCCAGCGGGCAGACCGTGCCGCAAAAAATCCGTCCGCTGATCAAAGCCATGATCAACGGCACGAGAAAAAGCGCCAACGTGGCGAGTCCGACCAATTCCGGATGCGCCACGCCGAGCAGGACATTGGCCGTTGCACCGACCGGACAAATGCATCCGCCCCGGATGATTCCCAGATAAAGCAGAGCCAGCGTCAACTGCACGGAGATCCACCGCACCGAGCGATGCGTGCGCACGAGCCACATGCCGCTGAAAAGCAGGCCCGTCACCACGGCCACGTCGGCATAGAACCACGCCCGCGCCGGCGAGGGATATTCTATCGGAACATATTCTTGCCGGTGGGCTTGGATTTCCTGGCCGGTCGCCCTGTGGGAACGCTTGGCGTAGGCGTCCGGAGCCCCGAGCGCAATGACTGCCGCCGCGAGCACCAGACCGCTTGCGAATCTGCGCCACGAGCCAGGCATCGCAACCTTCAACATTACGACGCCTGCTCCGGAAAATAATCGCCGCGAAAATCATCCGCCGGATAAAGCGGCACCCGCTCGATGGCTTTGCCGGGGCAAACCCGCGCGATGGCGCATTCGTTGCAGCCGAGACAAAGATCGGGGCGGATGATGAGGAACATCGATTTGCTGCCATGGATATTGCACTCCCGCGCGCACTTGGCGCAGCCGGTGCAGCGGTCCGCATCGATGGTGTAGAGGTAAGCGCCATCGAGACCGCCGGAAAAATGGGTGCGCTGCAGCGCCTGGTGCGGGCAAACCAGCTTGTCCGTGGAGGCGATCAGCCCGCTCGGCGTTTTCAGGTCGCACAAATGCCCGTAACAGGCGACGCAGTTGGAGCATTTCTTCTGGTCGTTGACCACCTTGACCGCCGAAGGCCTGCGCACGCAGGTCTTCTCGCAAAGGTCGCATTGGATGCACGCGTCGGGGTTGATCTGCCATCCGTAACGATGCGGCGGCTGGATGAACTCCGACTCCGGGTTTCCCCCGCGCAGCACCCGCGCCGCCACGCCGGCCAGAGCCGCCACGCCGATCAGCCGGCCGAGGCCGAGGAAAAACTGGCGGCGGGTCGGGTTCGGCGTCATCACGTTGCAGGGACCCCGGAGCGGGGAATTTTCCACGATGCGGGTTCCACAAACCCCCCGCCGCTCATCGAGGGCGGCAAGGCTTCCTGCGAAAGATCGATCAGTGCACGCTGCACCCGCTGGGCGTCGCCGGGCCGAATGCGCTTGAGATCGACCATGAAGCTCGTCAGGGGAATCTTTTCTGTCTGTCCAAGCACGCGCCAGGCGTCCGGCGTGGTCACGTCCACCGCGCAGTCGGCGGTCAACGCGTAGTTGCTGATCACAGCGGCATCGACGCTCCCCTTCATCAACAAGTCGAGGCATTCCAGGCAGCTTGCCTTTTCCACGAGGCGGTCTGCGGGAAGCTCGATCCCCTCCCGCCGGAAGAGCGCGAGCGCACCCTGATGCTTCTCGTAAGCGTCCTGTTGGCCGCAGGCCACGCGACGGGTGGAAATCTCCGCCAGCTTCTTGATGGGGGAATCCTTCGGCACAATCACGACCCCCCACAGCCCGGTGTTGCCATCGGGATCCTGCAGGTCGGCCACGCGCGCCATCTGCGTGCTGCGCCCCCCGGGCCTGCGGAAGACGAGCCATGGTTTGCACAGCACCGCATCAAATTTTCCGGCGAGGAATTCCTTGTCCAAATCATACGGTTCGATGACGTAAACGAACTGCAGTTCGATATTGTAACGCTCCTTGAGCTTGCGGCAAAAGTCGCCGTATTGTCGTGTGGCGATTTGCTCGATGCACTTGCACGAGCTGTCCCTGCAGTAGATGTCGTTGACTCCGACCTCCAGTTTCAGCGGAGCCGTCCCGGGTTTCACGCGGTTCTCCAAACGCAGGGCGGTTTCTCTTTCCGTGACCGGTGCCGCTGCCAACATTCCCCCGGCCAGCAAGCCGGCCAGTCCCCACAGCAGCACTTTCGGCAACGTCATGTTACGCCTTGGGCACGTATTGCAAAACAAAGCGCTCGCCGGCGTTCACCCCAAGATAAACCCTGCCCTGTGTGTCCACCGCGACCGAGACATGATTGCAGCCTTTCACAAGCTCCTGCACATCCTTGAAGGGGAAAAGCATTTTACCCGACGGGCTGAAGATCTTCACCTGGGACGGATCCTTTTGCACGACCACCAGGTTGCCATCGGGCAGCACGGCAGCGCTGACCGGATTGCAGCAGCCCTGGAACGATTCCGGTTGTTCGCCGCGCTCGCCGAAGGAGGAAAGAAGCTGCCCGCCCTTGTTGTAGCGCTCGAGCTTGAACGCGCCCAGGTTGGCGATGAGGACCTCGCCCGATTTCGGGTCGAGCGCAAAATCAAGGATGCCGCAGCACAGCCGCAAATCTTTTCCAAGCGAACCCACCGACTTGCCCGTCCTCGCATCGAAGGTGCGGACCGTACGGGTGCCGCCCAAGTCGGCCACATAGATGATGCCATCGGCCACTTTTGCATTGATGACATCCTTGAGGTTCTCCAACTCGAGGCTGCCGGTCGGCGTGCCGTCCCAGGCGAACGTCTTGCAAAGCGCTCCGACGGGGATCATGCGTTTGTATTTGCGTCCGTTCGACTCCATTTCCTTGATCTCCGTCTTGCGCGAGAAGACGTAGATCGTCCCGCCCTCCACCGCCACGGCGGTGATATTGTCAAAACCCGTATCGAAACTGCGCACGCTCTGTTCCTTGGCCGGATCGTAGAGGAAGACCTTGCTCCCTGCCGCCACCACGAGAAAATCGTCCTTGCCCACCGCCAATGACGAAACGCCCGGCAGGCGATCCGCCTTCCCGAAAGACAATCCCGCCCGGTAGTCGGGGACCGCATGGGTGCCCGGCGATGGATTGATCTTGGCGACCCCGGGTCGCGTCGCTGTGGTTTCTGCCCCGTGAGCGATGGCCGACACGGCCAATGAGAGCAGGATAGCGGGGAGGGTGGATCTTGTTTTCATTTTGCGGCTGCCATCATATGATTTTTCACATGAGTCTGCGACAAGAAAATCTTGACGCCGCAGTCCTGCGGTATCTGGTTGCAATAGTCCGGTGCGGCAGGCACAAACCGTCATGGGTTCGCTGCTATTGAAACGGTTGGGCGCGCTGGTGGCGGTGCTCTTCTGCGTGGTCTCCATCACGTTTCTTCTGATCCGGATTTCTCCGGGCGGGCCGTTTGACGGCGAGCGGAAAATTCCCGAGGCGATCGAGAAGCAGCTGCTGGCGAAATACCGGCTCGACGGAAGTCTCTGGCAGCAATACTCCGGCTACGTTGCGGATTTGCTCCACGGCGATCTGAGGCTCTCGACGAAATACCGGAACCGCTCGGTGAACGAAATCCTCGCGCAGACCCTCCCGGTGACGTTGTGCCTGGGCGGGGTCGCGTTTGTTCTGGCGGTGTTCGGCGGGATCTGGCTGGGGACGTTTGCCGCGATGCACCAGCATACCTGGCGGGACGTGGGGGCGATGTTTGTGGCCCTGGCGGCGATCTCGCTGCCTTCGTATATCATCGGACCGGTTCTCATTCTGGTCTTCGGGCTCGACCTGCGCTGGCTGCCGGTTGGAGGGTGGGGGAATTGGGAGCATCTGGTCCTCCCCGCTGTGACGCTGGCCGCTCCCGCCATGGCGGCGATTGCGAGACTGATGCGCGGCAGCATGGTCGAGACGTTGCAGCAGGACTTCGTCCGCACGGCCAGGGCGAAAGGCCTGCGGGAGACGGTGGTTGTCTATCGCCACGCCTTGAGGATCGCGGTTCTCCCCGTCGTTTCCTATCTCGGCCCGCTGGCCGCACACCTGCTCACCGGATCGATCGTCGTCGAGACCATCTTCCATATCCCCGGAGCCGGGGGCTTTTTTGTCCATTCGATTCTCAACCGCGACGGGTTTCTGCTCGGGGGAATGGTGATCGTGTATTGCGTGATGCTTGTGCTCTTCAATCTGGCGGTGGACCTGGCCTACGGGCTGTTGGATCGGAGGATCCGTGGCTGACCCGCGCGCGATCCGGAGGCTCCTTCGAAATCCGACAGCATGGGTTTCGACAACCATCCTGTGTGTTGTTGTCCTGGCGTGCGTAACGTGGCCGTTTTTCCTTCCGGCCTCACTCGGCGAACCCGGCCCGAGCCAATATGCGCCGCCGTCCTGGTCACATCCGTTCGGGACCGACCTCAACGGCCGCGACCAGCTCTACCGCGTGCTGACCGGAGGGCGGATCTCTCTCCTCGTCGGCCTCTGCGGAGCCGCCGTGAGCCTGGTCATCGGGACGGCCTGGGGGCTCGTGGCGGGGTATGTGGGCGGAGGCATCGATGCCTGGATGATGCGCTTTGTGGACGTCCTCTACTCGGTGCCGCGGCTGATTTTCATCCTGATCGCGATCAATGCATTCAATGCCCAGCTCCAGACTTTTGCCAGCGGGATGGGCTGGGAATGGTTGGTCCAGTCCTCGCGGATTGCGATCCTCATTCTGACGCTCGGCGTGATCGAATGGCTGACGATGGCCCGGATCGTGCGCGGTCAGGTCCTGGCGTTGAAATCCCGGCAGTTCATTGCGGCAGCGAAGGTTCTCGGGCAGTCGCATGTCGGCATCCTTCTCCGCCATCTTCTCCCCAACCTGAGCGGGGTGATCCTGATTTATCTCACGCTGACAATTCCTGCCGTGATCATCGACGAGTCGTTTCTGAGTTTTCTGGGTTTGGGGATCCAGGCCCCGCAGGCGAGCTGGGGATCCCTGCTTGCGGATGGCGCAGGGGCGATCAATCCGCTGCGGAGTTTCTGGTGGCTGCTGGTTTTCCCGGCAGCGTGCATGTCGGTCTCGCTGCTCGCGTTGAACTTCCTTGGCGACGCGTTGCGGGATGCGTTCGACCCGCGCGGGTGAGCGGACAGTCCCCGGGCGCTGGTGCCCACGGGCGAAAGAGCGGCTATTTCCAGATCAGGATGCCTTTGGCCCAGGCCCAGACAAGGCCCTCCACGAGCAGGAGGAGGAAGACCATGAGAGCGAGGAAGGCGGAGACCGGAAGCTTCAAAAAGGCGGCGGCAAAGGGCAGGAGGAAGACGGTTTCAACGTCGAAGACCAGAAAGACGAGGGCGTAGAGGTAGTAATGGGATTGGAATTGGACGTGCGCGGGGGTGGTGGCCTCGATACCGCATTCGTAGATGCTCTGCTTGTCTTTCCCGGGTTTGGCCGGGGAGAAAAGGTGGGCCCAGATCCAGGCGAGTGCAAGCGGGATGAGCGGAAAGATGATCGCGATCGCGAGGAAGACGGTCAGGAGAAGGTAGGAGCTCATGGCAGGTGGTCGGTGGTCAGCGCGGCGACTTTTGTTGTTTTGTCTTTGGAGAGCGGGGTCAGGAGAAGGTTCGGAGCCAGGCCGAGAGCCAGAACGGCGAGGGCGAGAAATGCAACAAGGACTTGGGAGGCGGGGGCGTTTGCGGGCCGGACGTCCTCCGGTCCGATGAGGACGAACGCGTGTTTGAGGACGATCAGATAGTAGTAGAGCGAGACGGCATTCATCGCGACGGCGACGATGACAAGCCAGAGGTGCTGGCCGTTTGCGAGGGCGGAGGTGAAGAGGTAGAGCTTGCCAAAAAATCCGGCGAGCGGGGGGATTCCCGCGAGGGAGATAAAAAACACGAGAAGGCAGAGCGCGAGCACGGGCGAGGATTTGGCCAGCCCGTTGAAGTCGTCGAGGCGTGATCCGCCGCGTTGTTTTTCCACGATGGCGACGACGCCGAAGGCCCCGGCGGTTGTGAGCGCATAAATCACAACGTAAAAAAGAACCGCGGTCAGGCTATCGGTGGTGGCGGAGCAAAGGCCCAGGAGGAGGTATCCCCCGTGGGCGATGGCAGAGTAGGCCAGGAGGCGTTTGACGTTCGACTGCGCAAGCGCGGTGATGTTGCCCAGCATGATCGAAGCGGCGGACATGAGCGCCAGCACCGGAGCCCATCCGGGCAGGAATTGCTCCCATCCGGCCGCGCCGGCCCAATGGCCGAGCCCGGACGTGAGGAGCTTTGCTAGGATGAAAATGCCTGCGACCTTAGAGCCGGATGCGATGAGCGCGGCGGCCGCCGTGGGTGCCCCCTCATAGACGTCCGGTGCCCAAAGCTGGAAGGGAACGGCCGCGACTTTGAATGCGAACCCGGCCAGCGTGAGGACGATGCCCGCGATCAACAGGGGATCGGGGGCACCGGACAGCCTGGCAATCTCCGGCAGGTTCGTGCTTCCCGTGACCCCATAGATCAGGCTGAGTCCGTAAAGGAGAAATGCCGCGGAAATGCTCCCGATGAGAAAATATTTCAGACCGGCCTCGGCGGACGAGCGGCTTTCCTTGTCGAAGGCCGCGAGGATGTAAAGGGGAATGCTGGTCAGTTCGAGCGCAATGAAGATCATCAGGAGGTCTTCGGTTCCGACCAGGAGCATCATTCCGATCGTGCCGAACAGGATCAGCGCGAGGGATTCGGCAAAGTGGTTTACAGGAAACGACTCGGATGCAAGAACGACAGCGACCAGAGTGAGTCCGAGGATCACGAGTTTGAAAATCCGCGCGAGGGGGTCAAGGACAACCATGCCATGGAGGAAGTTCCCATCGAGCGGGAAGAGGAGAAGCGCGGCGGCTGCGACAAACCCGCCGAGGATTGTGATGGCCGTGATCAGCGGCCTGGCCTTGGGAAGCGAGACTCCCAGGCCGAGGACCAGCAGCGCGGTGACGACCAGGATGGATTCGGACATCAGGGATTGAAGGAGGCTGGTCATCGGATGAGATGCTTCATCAATGGGCTCTGGAAGCTGCGGAGGATCGGATCCAGGATCACGGAAGGGAAGAGGCCAATGAAGAGGGTGGCCGCCATGAGGAGGACTCCGCCGAGTTTTTCCGGCAGGGTGATGGGTTCGAACGGGTGGTCACCGGCCGCCGGCGTGACGGACGGGAAAAATGCCCGCTGGAGGGCCCGGAGGGTGAAGGCGACGGTGATGACAACTCCGATGCAGGCCGGAATGAGGAGCCAGGGGAGTGATTCCCACGAACCGCTGAGGATCCTGAACTCGGCGATGAAGCCGCTGAAGCCGGGCAATCCCATGGACGCCACCGAGGCGACAGTAAATGTCAACGTGGCGAACGGGAGCTCCCTGGCGAGGGCCATTTTCCCGAGCGCCGCGATGTCCCGGGTGTGCGTGCGGTCGTAGATCATGCGTCCGACCACCGCGAAGAGGAGTCCGCCGATGATGCCGTGCGAGAACATCTGGAGGACCGATCCGCTGAGACCGGCCAGGTTGAGAGTCATGAGACCGAGCAGGACGAACCCCATGTGGGCGATGCTCGAGTATCCGACGGTGAATTTGAGATCTTTTTGCGCGAGGGCGACGAGCGCGCCGAATACGATGCCCGCGGTGGCGAGCACGGCGATGACGATCCGCCACTGGTCGAGCCCCTGCGGGAAAAGCGTCATGGCCACGCGCAGTGCGGCATACGATCCGAGCTTCATGACGACGCCGGCGAGGAGCATCGAGACGGCGGTTGGGGCGGCGACGTGTCCGGTCGGCGCCCATGTGTGGAACGGCCAGATGCCCGCCAGCACGGCGAAGCCGATGAACATAACGGGAAAGGCCCAGGCTTGGAAGGACGGCGCGAAATGCGCCTTCGACGGATCGGCGAGGGCGAAGAGGTCAAAGGAATGCGCGCCGGATGCGGCGTACGTGGCGATCAGCGCGAGCAGGACGAGTGCGCTTCCGGCCACCGAATAGATCGTCAGCTTCATCGCGCCGTATTCGCGGTTCGTGGATCCCCAGGCCGCGATGAGGAAGTATTTCGGGATGATCACGATCTCGTAAAAGACGAAGAGCAGGAAGAGGTCGAAGCTTTGGAACACCCCGTAAACGCCGCCGATGATGATCAGGTAAAACGCGAAGAACGCGCGCGGACGGTGCGTGACATTCCATGAGAACAGCACGCCGGTGACCGCGATGATCCCGGTGAGCACAAGCAGGACAAGACTGATGCCGTCCGCCCCGGTGGAAAACGAAATCCCGAGCGACGGGACCCACGGAATCTTCGTGAGGTATTGGAAATCCGGAGCCCCGGCCGCATTGTCAAAAAAGAAAAATGCGGCTTTCGCGAATCCGAGCCCGGCCAGCGCGGTCGCAAGGGCGATCCAGCGGGCGAGCGGTGCGTGGCGTTCCGGCAGCAGGAGGATCAGAGCGGCACCGGCGAAGGCGGACAGAAATGTGGCAGTGAGAATCATTTGGAGAAACAAGAGCCGGAAATCCCACGGATTGCAGCCGATCCGACCGGGACCAGTTTTTCATTCCAAATTCCAAATTCCAAATTCCAAATTTTTTCCAAGGTCATGGCTTGTTGAAAAGGGCGATGAGCAGTTGCGGATAGATGCCGAGAACGAACATGATCGCGACCGCGGGAGCGACGGTGGCGATCTCACCGGGCGTGAGATCAGGAAATTTTGCCCAGCGGTCCGGCAGTGGTCCGGTGAAAACCTTTTGAATGATGTTCAGAATGAAAACCGCCGTGACGAAGAGCCCGATGGCCGCGAGCGAGGGGGCCCACCAGACGAGTTGGAAGGAACCGCTGAAAATCAGGAATTCCCCGACGAAGCCATTGAGCCCCGGGAGTCCGAGCGAGGAGAAGAGCGCGATGCCCATGAGTCCGGCGAGAACCGGCGCCGCCGTGCGCAGTCCGCCAAAGTCGCCCAGCCCGCGGAGTCCCCCGCTGCGCCGCTCGATGAAGCCGACGAAACAGAAGAGGGCGGAGGCGGTGAGCCCGTGGTTGAAAATTTGGAGCAGGACGCCATTGGCCGCCGCCGCTCGCGCGGCGGGAGCGCCAAGGGGAACCGCCGCGACAGCGAAGATTCCGAGGAGGCAATAGCCGAGGTGGTTGATCGAGGAATAGGCGAGGATACGCTTGAGGTCGGTCTGCGCCAGCGCAGTGAAGGCGGAAAGGATGATGGTTGCCAGCGCCAGCCAGAGGAGAGGGGTTGCGAGTTCCTGCATGCGCTGTGGAAACAGCGGCACGAGCAAACGCAGGAATCCATACACGCCCATCTTGGACGTCAACCCGGTCAGCAGCATCGTGACCGAAGACGGAGCCTCCGCATACGCGTCCGGCAGCCAGGTGTGAAACGGCACCACCGGAACCTTCACTGCGAGACCGAAAAAGATGCAGCAGAAAACAAGCAGTCCGGCGGACGGCCATCCGAAGTGCTTGGCAAGATCGCTGTCGAGCAACGGCCCTTTTGCGGCGAGGCTGATGAGATCGAACGTACCGGTGGCAAGCTGGATGGCAAGAAACCCGACGAGCATCGCGAGACCACCGAGCAAAGTGTAGATGAAGAAGCGCAGGGCCGCCGTCGTGGAGGATTGTGTCCCGGCCGAACGGATCAGGAGGAACGCGGGCACGAGGCTCAGCTCGTAGAAGAGAAACCAATGGATGAAATTCAGGGCGGTGAACGTCCCGAGGATTGTCGTTTCAAGAAGCAGGATCAGTGTGACCTGCAACTTGGAGATGTCCGGTCCGGCGGACAGCATCGCGAACGGAGTGACGAGCGCCGTCAGAATGAGCAGCATCAGGCTCAGTCCGTCCGCACCGACGAAATACTGAACATGCAGCGAGGGAATCCAGTCATGATACTCGATGAATTGGATTCCCCCCGCCGCTCGGTCGTATCCGAATGTCAATGCAATCGTGACACCAAGGGTGCCGAGCATGAACGCAAGACCAAGCACTCGTCCCGCCCGCTGGGAGGGCAGCAGAGCGACGATCAGTGCCCCGAAAAAAGGAATCAGAGTGAGGAGAGTCATGTGAGCAGCCAACCGATGATGATGAGGAGAAGAACGGCCCCGACGCTCAGGAACCGGAGGTAGCCTTGCGCACGACCGCTTTCCAGCGAGGAGAACATCTGTCCGCCGTCGCGGAGTCCGCCGCAGAGGCTGTCGAAGCCGAGGTTGATCAGAAACCGGTCGCCCAGATCGCCGAGCATCGAGGCGAGCAGGGAAAGCCCTCCCGCAAGCCGGACGATTCCTGAGAAGATCCAGCGGTCCACCCAGGCGGCAAGGGCACCCACCAGCCCGAGCGCGCGGACAACGGTCGCATTGTAAAACTCATCGACATAAAGCCGGTTGGCGAGCGCCCGATAGCCGGACGCCCAGAGCACCTTGAGCGGATCTTCTTTCCCGATGCGCCGGTAGAGGAAGTATCCGATCCCGATCCCCGCCGTCACAATGACGACCGAGAGTCCGGCAATCGTGAGGAAGTCGTGCGCAAACAGCCGCGCGAAATCAAGCGTGGGAACATCGCCCGTGTGATACCCGTGAAACCACGGCCACGCGGGGGTGAGAGGGATGGACATCAGGACCGCCGCCCCCGCAAGGATGCCGAGCGGGACAGTCATCACCGCCGGGCTTTCGTGCGGGTGGGCGTGTCCGCGATACTTGCCCGCGAAAACGTAGCACATCTGGCGGGTCATGTAGAAGGCGGTGAGGAAGGCGGCGGCGGCGGCCAGAAAAAACGGCACCTGGGAAACCGGCCACTGGTGCGCAACGTGAAGGATTTCATCCTTGCTCCAAAAGCCGGAGAAAAAGAACGGAACGCCGCAGAGGGCCATCATGCCGATGGCATATGTTGCGAACGTGACCGGCATGAACTTCCGCAGCCCGCCCATCTGCCGGATGTCCTGCTCCTCGTGGACCCCGTGGATGACCGAGCCCGCGCCGAGGAAGAGGAGCGCCTTGAAGAACGCGTGGGCAATGAGGTGCGCCATCGCCGCCGTGACGCTTCCGACGCCGAGAGCAAGCATCATGAAACCCAACTGCGAGACGGTCGAGTAGGCGAGGATCCGCTTGATGTCGGTCTGGGCGACGGCGATCAGCGCGGCGAAGAGCGCGGTGAAGCCGCCGATCCATGTGACCGCAGTCAGCGCGACCGTGATGTGCGTGGCCACGTCAGTGGCAGTAAAAAGCGGGAACATGCGTGCGACGAGAAAGACGCCCGCCGCGACCATCGTCGCCGCATGGATGAGCGCGCTGACCGGAGTCGGTCCCTCCATGGCATCCGGGAGCCAGACATGAAGGGGGAACTGACCGGATTTTCCTGCCGCCCCGCAGAAGATCAGGAGAGCGATGCCGTTCGAGACGGCGAGCCCCGCGCAGGCGGTCTTCGCGGCCATCGCCGCAAGCGCGGCCCCCTCGAGGCAGCCGTTTCCGTTGTCGTAGAAAAGCAGGGTGCCCGATGCCGAGTAGAGCCAGAGCATGCCAAGAAGGAACCCCATGTCGCCGATGCGGGTTGTGATAAATGCCTTCTTCGCGGCAGCCGCGGCTTCGGGCTTGTGGAACCAAAATCCGATGAGCAGGTAGGACGCCAGGCCGACGAGCTCCCAGCCGATGAATGTGAGGAGCAGGCTGTTCGAAAGGACGACCCCGAGCATCGCGGCGGAGAAGAGCGACAGGAAGCAGAAGAACCGCGTGTAGTTCGGGTCCTCCTTCATGTAGCCGACGCTGTAGATGAAGATCAGGAGCGAGACGAACGAAACCATGAGCGCCATGCCGGCGCCGAGCGGATCGAGCAGGAGTCCGAGGCTCAGGGTTTCGCTCCCGATGCTGAGCCAGGGGAAATTGATGGGGGGAGTGACTTTCCCGTCGAGCGTTCCAAGAAAGGCCATGAGACTCAACCCCGTCGAACCCGCCTGCGCGGCGATCACAAGCGCGGCCGCCGGCGTCTTCTGCCCGCGCTTCATCAAGGCCGTGATGCCGGCGGCGAAAAGCGGAAGGATGGGAATCAGGGAAATCACAAGATTTGGAATTTGGAATTTGGAATTTGGAATGGAATGAGTGCTCCGCGAAGCGGCACAAGGGCGCTTGAGCCCCAATTTCTCATTTCTAATTTTTCATTCCTCATTTTCTTTTCATCCTTTCAGATTCGAGGCGTCGTCCACTTCCACGCTGCGGATTCTGCGGTGGACGAGGATGATGATGGAGAGTCCGACGGCAGCTCCGGCGGCAGCGACGGCGATCGAGAAGATGACAAACAGGATGCCGGCGAGGCCGGACGGATTTTCGGAAAACCTCCAGAAGGCAATGAAATTCAGGTTGGCGGCCCCGAGCATCAACTCGATTCCGATGAGGATCATGATGGCATTCGAGCGCGATAGCGCGGCGGCCAGGCCGAATGCAAAAAGGACCGCGGAGGTGGCAAGGAGGATTTGGAGAGTCATGGTTTCTTGTCGTCCATGGCCAGCACGGCGGCGCCGACAAGGGCGGCGGTGAGCAGCACCCCGAGCGCGATCAGGGCGACAACGTAATCTCCCATCAGCGCCTCCCCAATCGCGGCGACTGGGGCCGCCGCGGAAGGCGGAAGCGGTTTTTTTCCGAGCGGGCTTGCGAAGATGAAGGCGAGAAGGACGGCCAGCACGGCAAAGCCAACGGCCGCGCCGCCCGCGGGACCAAGCCCGGAGAACGGGGTGCGGGATTTTTCCAGCTGGGCCGGATGGGTGAGCAGGATCGCAAAGACGATGACCATGGCAACGGCTCCGACATAGACGAGGAGCTGGACAAGCCCGACGAATTCCGCGCCGAGCGCGATGAAGACGACCCCGAGCGCGATGAAGCTGAGCGTGAGGAAGAGCGCCGCATGGATGAGGTTGCGCGCCACGACCGATGCCCCGGCGGCAAGGAGAAGGACGATCGCGGGCAGCACGACAAACCAGTTCCCGAGAAACTTCAGGGGATCGGCGCAGACCGTGTTGAAAAACGCACACATCATTCGGAGAATTGGTAGGTCCGCCGCGAGACGGCGAAGCGGTTCGTGAACGAATTGCCGAGGAGCAGGTAGGGAATCCCGATGATGGCGAGCGAGAGAATCCAAGCCGCCGGGCCGCGGCCCGCATAATGCCAGCAGGCGGCGGAGAGGAATGCGGCGAAGCCCATCGGCAGAAGAAATTTCCACGCGAAGGCCAGCATGTGGTCGATCCGCAGCCGCGGAAGGGTCGCCCTTACCCAGACCATCGTGAAGGCGACAAAGCAGATCTTTCCGAGGAACCAGCACCAGGACGGGATGATGGTGAGAGCGGGCACCGGTGCCTGCCAGCCGCCGAGGAACAGCGTCACAAACATCCCGCAGATCGCGAACATCCCGATATACTCGGCCATGAAGAAGGTGGCGTATTTGAAGCCGGAGTATTCGGTGAGGTGCCCTGCGACGAGTTCGGACTCGCCCTCGGGAAGATCGAAGGGACTGCGGTTCGCTTCCGCAAGCGCCGCAATATAAAACACAAGACCCGCGGTGAATCCCCACGGGGTCAGGACAAACCACTGCGGCACAAATCCGAATGCGAACCCACCCTGGGCGGCGACGATTGCGGACGGCGAGAGAGAACCCGCGACCATGGCGGTGATGATCGCGGAGATGACGAGCGGTAGCTCGTAGCTGATCATCTGGGCGATCGCCCGCATCGCCCCCAGCACGGAATACTTGTTGTTGCTTGCCCAGCCGGCCATGAAGACGGCGACCTCGGTCCCGGCTCCGACGGCGAAGAAGAAGAGAATCCCGGAATCCATCTCGGCCGGCACCATGCCGCGTCCGTAGGGGAGGATCGCCAGGACCAGCAGCGCCGGGATCAACATGACGACCGGTGCCAGAAAGTGGACCACCTTGTCCGCAGTGCGCGGAACGAGATCCTCCTTGGTGATCATTTTGATCCCGTCCGCCACCGGCTGGAAAAGCCCGAACGGTCCGACCCGGTTCGGGCCGTAGCGGTTTTGCGCGCGGGCGAGAATTTTCCGCTCCAATACCGATGTCAGTGCGAAGAGGACGAGAAAAACCCCGATGATCGTGCCGATGATGATCAGGGCGGAAAGGACCGCGAGAATCCACTCCGGCGTGCCGAACGAGCGCAGGAGGCCGAGGAACCAGGCTTGGAGCTGAATGGGGGCGCCTTCGAGAAGATCCATCATGCCGCGGCCTCCGTGGGTTTGTCAGATTTGGCTGCTTTGGCAGATGCCGCAGCCTCCTTCTTCTTCCTCTCGACCTCCAACTGGGCGTCGGTCTCCGCCGCCTCGGTCGGGTGGATGCTGTGGTAGTAGGCGTTCGACTTGAGAAGGCGGGCCTTGTCGAGGAGGAGCGGGGCGAACCGGTCGAAGGAGCTCAACTCGTATTCCTGGTCCATGCGGATGGACTCAAACGGGCAGACCTCGACGCAGATCTGGCAGCACATGCAGACGGAAATATCAATATCGAAAACCTTCGGGCGCTTGATCGGCTTGCCGGCGGCGTCGCGGTCCTGGATGATGAAGATGCACTGGGGTGGGCATTCCTTTTCGCAGATTTTGCACGCGACGCAGCGCATGCCGGACTCCGGGTCCTGCCCGTCGTAAATGAGGAAGGGAAAGCTGCGCGAATTCTCCGGCAGCTTCGGGCGTTCCTCCGGATACTGCTCGGTCGTCAGCCGGTCTTTTTCAAAGTAACTGCCCACCATGTTGCGGGCGGTGACCGCGAGTCCTTTCACAATGCCGGAGCCGGGAAAGTTCATAGGAAAAATGCGGAATGCGAAATGGGGAATTCGAAATGGAAGAAACTCCCCGCGAAGCGGATCGAGGGCGCATGAGCTCCCATTTCACATTCCCCATTTCGCATTTCGAATTGTTTCATCGATCCACCTCCCCCAGAACGATATCGATGGAGCCGAGGATGACCATGACGTCGGCGAGTTTTGTGCCGAGGCTGAGCTCTTCGAGCAGGGTGAGATTGATGAGGCTGGGCGGGCGGACACGAAAGCGCAGGGGATGATCGCTGGCGTCGCTGATGAGATAGAATCCGATCTCGCCCTTGGGGCCCTCGATCCGACCGTAGGCTTCCCCGGCCGGCGGACGGAACCCGCGCTGCTTGGCCTTCGGGTTGCGAACCGGGCCATCGGGGATCCCGGTGATCGCCTGCTTGAGAATTTCGACCGATTCGCGGGCCTCAAGCACGCGGAGCATAAACCGGTCGTAGCAATCCCCGACCGAACCGCGCGGCACACGGAACTTGAAACGGTTGTAGATCCCGTAGCCGTCCACCCTGCGGATGTCGTAATCCACTCCCGAGGCGCGGAGGACCGGGCCCGACATGCCGCCGTTGATCGCGCGGGCGGCGCTCAGCGGAGCCACCCCCTGCAGGCGCGCGAGAAGGATCTCGTTGCCGGTGAGAAGCGCCTCCATCTCGTCGAGGAATGCGGGGAAACCCTCCGAGATCTTGCGGGCGGTCTCCAGCCAGCCGGGAGGCAGGTCGCACCGGCATCCGCCAAATCGCATGTAATTGCACATCATCCGCGCGCCGGTGAGCGCCTCGAAGAGATCCAGAATTTTTTCCCGCTCGCGGAATGCATACATGAGGGCTGTTCCCCAGGCCCCCATGTCCCCGAGGATGAAGCCGAGAAATACAACGTGATTCTGCAGGCGGGTGAGTTCGCCGACGATGACGCGGATGTATTCCGCCCGCTCGGCGACCTCGACCCCGGCAAGCTTTTCGACCGCGAGCGCATACGCCCAATTGTTTGTGAGCGGGCAGATGTAATCGAGCCGGTCGGTGTAGGGCATCGCCGCGAGCCACGAGTTGGTCTCAGCGATTTTTTCGTGGTTGCGGTGGAGATAACCAAAAACCGGCTGGAGTTTGACGACCGTCTCGCCCTCGAGCGTGACGTTCATCCGGAAGACCCCGTGCGTCGAGGGGTGTTGTGGTCCGAGCGAGACGTCAATCGTGCAGGCCGGTTCAAGGAGAGAATAACTCATGCCGACGCCTCCGTGCGTGCTTTCACGCGGGCAAGAATCCCGTTGTGCGGGGTCGGCTCGTATTCGCAGTCGTCCGGCGTCACATAATCTTTGCGCATCGGATGGTCGGAAAACTCGTCCCACATGAGGATCCGGCGGAGGTCGGGATGCCCGGCGAAATGGATTCCAAAAAGATCATACACCTCGCGCTCCTGGAACTCCGCGCTTTTCCAGACCGGCGTGAGCGAAGGGACCGACACGTTGCTGTCCCTGTCGCCGGTCCTCATGCGCAATGTCAGCAGGCCGGATTTCTTCGCAATCGAAAAAAGATGGTAAACGACTTCCAGGCAGCCCGGAACTTCGCGCGCGACCGTCTCTTGGATTTCCTTCTCGACTCCCCCCACGGTCTCTCTGCGGACAACCGTCTCATGGACTTTGCGGGCCTGCCAGTCCACCCCGGTCACGTTCGAGCAGAAATCAAATCCGAGCGAGTCGCGCAGGAATTCCGCGACCGCACGGGCATCGCTGGTGCGCACCAGCAGCGAATGCTGCGCGCACGGGCTCGGATTGTTGACCGGCTCGACGGACGCCGCGGGAAGCGCGGCGCGGATGGCCTCAAGAACTTCCGTCATGCCGCGTCCCTCCGTAAAAGTTGCGGTTTGAAAACCGCAGGATTCAGCGGAGGTTCGAGATCATGCGCGCCATAGGCAGGGACCGGATAGTCGGCCGGATTTCCCGCATCCGCGTGCCGGGCCCGGCCCGGCCCGAACAACCGCTGGCCTGCGATTTTCTCCTGAAGCTTGATCAGCCCCTCCAGGAGAGCCTCCGGACGCGGGGGACATCCCGGAATCGACACATCCACAGGAATATACCGGTCAATTCCCTTCAGGACATTGTAGCCCGCCTTGAACGGTCCGCCGGAAATCGCGCACGCGCCCATCGCGATCACGTATTTCGGCTCGGGCATCTGGTTGTAAAGCCGCACCACCAGCGGAGCCATCTTCTTGGTCACCGTGCCCGCAATGATCATCATGTCCGCCTGGCGCGGGGACGGACGGAACACTTCGGCCCCGAAACGGGCCATGTCGAACCGCGCCGCCGCCGTCGCGATCATCTCGATCGCACAGCACGCGAGCCCGAACTGCAGCGGCCACAGCGAATTTTTCCGCCCCCAATTGTACAGATCCTCAAACGAGGCGACAAATATGCCCCGTTTCTGCAAATCGGCTCTCAGGTCTTCGTCCAACATTTTGATGTATAAGTTTTTCTTATACCACAGTCCTCCACGAAAGAAAGCATTCATTTTATGATTTTCATCATAAAACCACCCCGTGCCAAAATGGGCGCGGGAGGGAGATGTCGATCTATCCGCTGAACTTCTGATCCAGTTCGGAGAATGACCATTGGATCATCGTGGGATGGCCCCGCGGGCTTGCGTAGGGCAGTTCGCAGCGGAGAAGCTCGCGGACAAGCTGCCGGGCGCGGACCGGTTCGAAGAGAAAGCTTTTCACCGCGGCCAGGCTGGAAACCGAGCGGATCAGCGAGTCGAGAGCGAGAGGGCGTCCTCCCAGCGAGCCGGAGGCGCGCAAGGATTCGCAGAGGTCGAGCAGCGCCGTGCGGGCATCGTTTGCCGCAAGGCACGCGGGCAGGGCCTCGACTTTGAACGCACTGCCACCGAACGGTTCGAGCAGAAAACCGGCCGCCTGCAGGGGTTCGAGGTTCTCGGAAATCCACAGGAAATCCTTCAGGGGGAGTTCGAGGACCTCCGGAAGCAGGAGCCGCTGAGCCGAGGCTGTCCCGGCTTCGATTTCCCTTTTCAACGACTCGAAAAGAATCCGCTCTGAGGCACCCCGGGCATCCAGCAACACAAGCCCCTCCGCGCTCCGCATCAGAATCCACCGGTCGGCAAGCCCACCGATCAAGTCGAATTTTTCCTCTTCGTGACCCAGCGGCCACTCCACCTGCGGCGCGGGCTGGAACGCCACCGGATCTGCGGGCGCAACTGTGCGCACGGCAGGAGTTTCGCTTGATGGCGTGCCGGACGGGGGAGGCGCTGCAGGCACGGACGCTGGACGGCTGAGCCCTTCAAGCATGCCCCGCGCGGCAAGAAAAACGGCTTGGCGGAGTTGGTCGGGCCGGTGGAGGCGGATTTCCCGCTTGGCCGGATGGACATTGCAGTCAAATGCGAGGGGATCCATCGAAATCCGCAGGACCGCGAGCGGATGACGACCCCGCGGAATTGCTTCGGAATAGGCCTCACGCAAAGGCTGGTAGATGGCCGGACACTGAACGACGCGGCCGTTCAAAACGATGAACTGCTGGTCGCGGTCCGATCGTCCCTCTCCCGGACGCGCCAGGTGACCCGAAATGATGATGCCATTTTCCTCGCGGGGCTCGATTGCAATGAGACGCTGGAGGAAATCCGTGCCGAAAAGATCGCGGAGTCGAACGCCCGGATCCGTCGTGGCCGCAGCCTGCCAGAGCCGCCGGCCGTCGCGCACGAGCGTCATCGCCACATCGGGATGCGCGAGGGCCAGCGACTCCATCAGGTGGATGATATGGGCCGCCTCGGTCTCCTCTCCGCGCAAAAATTTCCTGCGGGCGGGAAGGTTGAAGAACAGAGAGCGCACCTCGACAGACGTCCCCGGGGCCTCGCCGCTGTCCGAGACCGATTCGATCTTCCCTCCTGCGATCCTGATTTCCGTTCCCGCCAACGCACCGGGCGGACGGGTGACCATGCGGAATCGGGAAACGCTTGCGATGCTCGGGACCGCTTCGCCGCGGAATCCCATCGTGGTCACGCGGGCGAGATCCTCCGCAGTGCGGATCTTGCTGGTGGCATGCCTTTCGAGCGAGAGCAGTGCGTCTTCGCGATCCATGCCGCACCCATCGTCCGCCACGCGGATGAGCTGTGTTCCTCCCCGCGCGAACTCCACCACGATCCGGCGCGCACCGGCGTCCACACTGTTTTCCACCAGTTCCTTCACGACCGAGGCCGGTCGTTCGACGACTTCCCCGGCCGCCACCTGGCTGGCAACCTCGTCCGGCAGCAAACGAATCTTTCCCATCCCGTTTGACTTCGCATGAATTCGTTCATAAGAAAAGGACGTGATCACAGATTCGCGCCGCAAGAAACTGGCCTCGCAATTCTCCGAGCCCGATTTTGACCTGGCCGGCAACGTGCCGGGGTCCCCGGACGGGAACCTTTTCCTCTGGACGGTCATTATCCTTATTCTCTCCGGTTTCGCCATCGCGTGCTGGATCGGCAGCTTTTATATCTTCGATCATCCGGAAAAACCCCTGAGCTACCAAGTGCTCAACAAGCTCAACAAGCTCGACCCGCCGAAGCGGTTCGAACTCACCTCCGCCCCCCGCGGGGAATTTTTGAAACCGGCCCAGATTCTTGAGCGGTATCAGGCGATGACTCCGCGCGAACTGATGCATGTGAACGAGTCCCTGATCCGGAACTACCTGCGCAACTACAAGCTCACCCAGGACCTTGTGGTTTATGTCTCCGGCACATTCAATATTCTGGATTCGTATGAACTGACAAAAGACGACTTTTGGGGAACCGGGATCGTCGCCATGGCCCAGGCGAAAGATAATCCCAAGGTTCTCCTCGAGCAGATATTCTCCGCCCCGGCGAAGGTCGTTCCTGCGCTCCAGCGCACCCTGCTCACCGGGCTCGACATGGATTTGAAGCGCGAGAACGAACTTGCCGCGATCCTCCATGTGGAAAATCTCGGGGACGGGCGCATCAAGATCACCGCCCTTTCGCTCCTGTATCCCAGCTATGGATCGACCACGGCATCCGGGACGCTCTCCCTCGAACCCCCGGAGTTGCTCAACGTGGCGGCCGGGCTGCCTGTTGTGACTTCCGGGCGACAGAAGGAGGCTGATAAAAAATATGAGGCCTATCGCCGTCGCGCCGGCCTGACGGATTCCGCGACCGCATCGCCTCCGCAGAGTCGCCTGATGCGGGTTGAGCGTCCTGTGCCGGTGAGCACGCCGATGCCGCCAACCGCGTTGCCGCAAAATCCTCCCGTGCTGCCGGCAATCCCGGTGAACGTGGCTCCTTCACCGCCTTCGACCGTGACTGCGACGCCCACTCCGCCGCCGATCGACTCCGCATCGCCCGAGCCCTCGCCCCTGGCGGGCTCGGATTCCGGAACCTGGCCGGTTTACGAACCCGGACAAATGCCGCGCGGACGGCTTCTTAATGTCAAAGATGTCTCATCCAAAGGGCGGGCGGGAATCGGTAGCGAGCGGGTTTATCTCCAGGGCAATTTTGTTGTCACGGCGGTCGGCCCGGGCCGTGCGGTGCTGCGCACGCAGGGAGTGATCGGACTCGGGAGGCGCTCTGCCGACGTCCGCGTGATTGTCGAGTTTCCGGCGGGGATGAGTCCGCCATCCAAAGACGCGACCTTTTCCCGCGATGCGCGCAGGCCGTTTCAGATCACCGAGGTCCAGGAGGATGCCGACGGTCTCAACGTGTATGTCCGGGAAGTCACCCGGCCTTGAGAGCCGCCTTGCGGCTGAGATTGCAGCCGGCGGTCCGATGGGTTTCGACCGGTTCATGGATCGCGCGCTGTATGATCCGGAAGGAGGGTATTACGCCTCCGGGGCGCGGCGGGTCGGAAAGAAGGGGGATTTTTTTACCAATGTGAGCATCGGCCCGGTTTATGGGGAAATCCTCGCCGGGCAGTTTCTCGAAATGTGGCGGGCGCTCGGGCAGCCGCCGGATTTCACACTCGTCGAGCAGGGGGCCAACGACGGCCAGTTGGCCTGCGACATTCTTGCCGCCCTCGCGGGGACACCGGTTTCCGACGCCCGCCTGATCATTGTGGAACCTTCCCCGGCATTGCGGAGCCTCCAGTCGGAAATGCTTTCCGGGCGCAACGTCGAATGGGTTTGCGGGGCGGAGGAACTGCCGGAAATCTGCGGGGTGCATTTCTCGAACGAACTCTTCGATGCGTTTCCCGTTCATGTCGTGCGTTCGACCGGATCCGGTTGGGTCGAAATGTACGTCGGCTGCGGGGCGGCCGGATTTTTTTGGCAGGAAGGCCCGATGTGCTCCGGGGTGGCCGGGATTGTTGCGGCGTTCCCAGGCCGGCCGGCCGGATTCACGACCGAGGTCTGCTGCGGCTACCGGAAACTTCTCGAAGTGCTCTCCGCAAAATTCCGCAGGGGTTTTCTGTTTGCCGTGGATTATGGCATGACCACCGAATCGTTGTTGGCCGCCCATCGCCGAGAGGGCACCCTGCGGTGCTACTCCGGGCACCGCATGGAAACAAATCCGCTCGCGGAACCCGGGCGAAAAGACATCACCTCCCATGTCAATTTTTCCCTGCTCGCCAACGAGGCGATCCGGTCGGGATGGCATTTGGAAAAGTTCACCGATCAGCACCACTTCCTGGTCGGGGCGGCAACGCGGATGCTTCTCGAAATGGACGGCGACCCGAATCCCCGAAAACTCCGCCCGCTCACCACTCTCCTGCATCCCGAGAATATGGGACGCCGGTTTCATGCCATCCTGTTCTCCAAAGACGCCTCCGGCGCGGCGCTCTCCGGATTCCAGCACGCTCGGGATTCCGATCTTCCCCTGCAAGGACGCGATGAAATGTAGCATGGCATCCGATCCTCCACGGTCCCGCAATGCCGCGATGGCCCTGATGGCGTTGGGAGTGGTGTTTGGAGATATCGGGACAAGCCCGCTCTATGCCTTCGAGACGGCTCTGAGGATTGCCGGGGCTTCCGCGGTCGTGGGGGTCGCCTCGCTGATCCTCTGGACAATTTTTTTGGTGGTGACGGTGAAATACGCCACGATTGTCTTGCGGGCGGACTATCACGGGGAGGGCGGGATTTTTGCTTTGATGGCGCTCTTGAGGTCATCCGGAAACAAGCGGCTGGCAGCGGGTATCATGGTGCCACTGGTGGTGTTCGGGGCGGCGATGCTGCTTGGCGACGGTGCGATCACGCCGGCGATCTCGGTGCTCAGCGCGGTCGAAGGACTCTCCTCCGTGCATCCTGGCTGGTTGCCGTACACTCAGCATGCGACGTTCGGGATTTTGGCGTTGCTATTTCTTGTGCAACGGTTCGGAGCCGGGCGCTTGGGCGGGGTTTTCGGACCGGTGATGCTTCTCTGGTTCCTGAGTCTGGCCGTGAGCGGCGGGGTTCAGGTTGCCGCGTGCCCGGAGGTATTCCGGGCATTTGATCCGCGCGAGGGCCTGCGTCTGCTGGCTGGAGCGGGGTGGGGGGCCTGGGCGGTTGTCGGGGCGGTCGTGCTGTCGGTCACCGGCGCGGAGGCGCTCTATGCCGACCTTGGCCACTTTGGACGGAAGCCGATCCTGCGCGCTTGGCGGTATGTCGTCTTTCCCTCACTGATCCTCAACTACCTCGGGCAGGCGGCGCTGGTGATCCGGGTGCCAGCCTCGGCTGCGGATCCGAACCTGTTTTTCCTGCTGGTGCCCGCCGGTCCGCAGCGCGCGGGAATGGTCGTGCTCGCGACACTCGCCACCGTGATTGCCTCGCAGGCTCTGATCAGCGCGGTGTTTTCGCTGACGAGCCAGGCGATGGACCTCGGGTTTTTGCCACGGTTTTTCGTGCGTCACACAAGCACGCAGATGCGGGGGCAGATCTATATCCCTCTTGTGAATTTTGTACTGGGGGCGGTGTGCCTGTTATTGGTGGTTGCATTCCGCGACAGCTCCTCGCTGGCGAATGCCTACGGGATTGCGGTGACAGGCGCGATGTTGGTGACCTCGATCGCGTTCGGCGCGGTGCTTTTCACTCGCGGTGATATCTCGAAGTGGAAGACCGCCCTGTTGCTTGTCGGCCTCCTCAGCCTCGATTTTGCGCTTTTCGGATCGTGCCTGACAAAGTTCTTCGACGGCGGATTTGTTCCCGTGCTGCTGGCCTCGGGAGTCGCCTCCGTCATGTTGATCTGGCAGCGGGGGCGGCGAATCATCCGACGGGCGATGCGCTTTGGAACGATGTCCCCGGAAGACCTCGGACGGCAACTGGACGGCGGGCATTTCCTGCGAGTTCCCGGCACGCAGATCTTTCTGGTCCGTCGCCCGAATCCCGAGCACGCGGTGGCCTGCATCCTCGAACAACACCGTCGCGTCAAAGTTCTTGCCCGGCAACTGGTGATCCTCCTCCTGGACCCCGAGTGGACAAATCCCACGGAAAAGGTCGGGGAGGTTTCGGTGGCCAGCCATGCCGGGGGGCTCTGGGTGGTCCGGGCCGCGCACGGATATATGGTCGAGCCCGACGCCCCTGCCATGATGCGGAAAGCCGGGGAACAGAGCGGCGGAAAACTGCTTCTGGAACCGGAGGATTCGTTTTATGTGGTCGCGCGGGAACTGATCATTTCCTGCCCCGAGAAGATGATGCCGGCCTGGCAGCGTCACCTCTTCGCGTTCATGAGCCGGAATGTCGTCCCCGGGCCGCATTACCTCAACATCCCGCCCGACCACCTGGTGCTCTACACCTGGCTTCTGCGGCTTTGAGCCAAAAAGCCTGTCCGAAGAAAAAAATCTTATGGGCAACAGAATTATCAACATGCGGTTGACAATCTGCGCGTTGGCCCATAGACAAAGAGCTTTATCATGAAGATCGCGGTCACCAAAGAAGCCCTCCTCGAAGGTTTGCAACGAATCCAAAACGTGGTCAGCAATCGCGCGACTCTCCCCGTTCTCTCCAATGCGCTCCTCGAAGCCACCGACTCCGGCTTGCGACTGACGACAACGGATCTCGAAGTGAGCATCCGGTGTTCGATCGAAGCCAAGGTCGAACGCACGGGGGCCACGACACTGCCGGCAAGACGGCTCGCCTCGATTGTCCGCGAGCTGCCCAGCTCGGAAGTGGTGATCGATGTGGATGCCAAAAATGCGGCGACGATTCGCTGCGGGGCGAGCTTCTTCAAAATCTATGGACTGCCGAAGGAGGAGTTTCCGACGTTCCCGACATTCGGCGATTCGAAATTGTTCACCCTCAAGCAGAGCGAGCTCAAGGACGGGCTCCGCAAGACCTCGTATGCGATTTCCTCGGACGAGACACGCTACGTGCTCAACGGGATTTTGTTTTCGCTTGCGGACAACAAGATGACACTCGTGGCGACCGATGGGCGGCGTCTCGCGCTCTTCGACAGCGACATCGAGTTTCCCAAAAGTCACGAGCGCGACTTCATCCTGCCCACGAAGGCGGTGACCGAACTTCAGCGCCTGCTTGGCGAAGCGGGAGATGTGACGATCTCCACGACCGAGAATCTCGCCTCGTACGAACTCAACGGCGCCCAGGTCGTGTCGAAGCTTGTCGAGGGGAATTATCCGAATTACCGCCAGGTGATTCCCGGCGAGGCAAAGGAACGGATCACGCTCGAACGCGAGGCCTTGCTGAATTGCGTGCGCCGCGTCTCGTTGCTCAGCAGCGACAAGACGAGCTCGGTGCGACTGAGCTTCACCAAGAACAACCTCGACATCGCTGCGAACACGCCCGAGGTCGGCGAGGCGATGGAATCCATGGCCATCAACTACCGGGGCAAAGATCTTTCGATCGCCTTCAATCCGGAATTCCTGATGGACCCGCTCCGCAACCTCCCCAATGACGAGGTCTTTCTGGAACTGATTGACGAGATGAGTCCCGGTGTGTTGAAAATTCAATCGCCGTTCCTCTACGTCATCATGCCGATGCGGGTTTCGGTGTGAGTCGGTTGCTTTGGGGGATCGACTTGGGCGGAACAAAAATCGAGGGAGTGATCCTCGATGAGCAGGGTTCCGCGCTTCAGCGCCTGCGGAGGGAAACCGGTGGCGCTCAAGGCTACGACCATGTGGTCGCGCAGATCATCGGAGTCGTGCGGGATCTTGAAAATGCCTCCGGACTGCCGTGCCCGGATGTCATCGGGATCGGCACACCGGGAGTTGTAGAGGCCGCCACGTTTGCGCTGAAAAATTCCAATACGACGTGCCTGAACGGGCGTCCGTTGCGGGAGGATCTCACGGCGGCGCTCGGCCGCGAGGTCCGGATGGCGAACGATGCCAATTGTTTTGCGCTGGCCGAGGCCTCGTGGGGGGCGGCCGCCGGCGCCGAAGTCGTCATGGGACTGATCCTCGGAACCGGCGTCGGCGGAGGGATCGTCGTGCGCAGGAAAATCCTCCGCGGCCTGCATGGAATTACCGGTGAATGGGGCCACAACCCGCTTCGAGGCGAGTTCCATCCGTGTTATTGCGGCCGCGAAGGCTGCATCGAGACGGTCATCTCCGGGACTTCTCTGCAGCGGTATTATCGGGAAACCGGAGGGGAAGACATCCGGCTACCGGAGATTGTCGCACGGGCACGCACCGGAGAACTGCTGGCGGCGACGACGATCCGCCGGCTGCAGGAAAAATTCGGCGAGGCGATCGCCGCAGTCATCAACATTCTTGACCCGAATGTCATCGTGATCGGGGGTGGTGTGGGGAATATCGAGGAGCTTTACTCGGAGGAGACCCGCGAGTGCATCCGGAGGTTTTTATTCAACCCGGTTCTTGCGACGCAGATTCTCCGTCCCCAACTCGGCGACAGCGCGGGCGTTTTCGGCGCGGCGATCCTGGGAAGAGACTGATGAAAAAAAGGCTTCGACTCCCGGTGTCCGCACCGCAGGAGAATCTTCAATCGCCGTTTTTCGACCTTTCCATCAGCGGACTTCCCGACGGCCCAGCGCATGCGGAAAAGCCCGTAAAAAAGTGCGGAGCCGGCCGGCTCATGTTTCGCAAAGAAAAAGCACGGCGTGGCGGCAAATCGGTTGTTGTTGTCTCCGGCTTCGATCCCGCCTTCCCGCAGGAAGCTATCGAGGACCTTGCGCGTGAAGTCCGGAGACAATGCGGGTGCGGAGGAACCGTCGGCGACCGCGTGATCGAATTTCAAGGAGACGAACCGGAACGGTTTAGGAAAATTTTCCGCGACCTGCTCTGAGTAGAGTAGGGAGATCCTGACGGGATGAGAGGCACGAGGCCAATGACCGCCAAGGGGGACTCCCCCTCATCGAACCGGACGTGCGGGTTTCCCGCATCCGGCTCTCGGAGTGCCGTTCTTCGG
>Ga0247842_10000598_pt1 | contig 73152 bp, 68 predicted proteins | sample LaCruzMarch2015__3_FD_192411 | JGI IMG/M metagenome (GOLD analysis project Ga0247842, IMG submission 192411) | Freshwater microbial communities from meromictic Lake La Cruz, Castile-La Mancha, Spain - LaCruzMarch2015_19m | ecosystem: Environmental > Aquatic > Freshwater > Lake | place: Spain... | reverse complement strand
CCGCAGGGCTTCGCACCCCGTCATCAGCGCAACGGTAGCACGCCTGCGTAGGGTCCGGCAGGAACATGCCGGGTTCTCCAGGTAAATCCCTGAGAACACTCAATCTGTGCGACTTCGTGTCGCACCCCAACGAAAAAATCAGCCGGAGTGCAGCGATCGGCTGCATTGCCCTTGTTGGGCGTCTTCATTTCTCTTCAAATTCGCCCAAATCTTCGGATTGTATGTAATCGGTTCCCCGCGTAATCAGCATCTTGGCAAGCTCCTCGTCTACTTCTCGGTTCGTGGGAGCCCTCTTGAGTCGCTTGACCAATTCTTGGCGCATTAGGTCACGATAGAAGGGATCGTTTGCCTCTGGTGGCAATTCAATTGGATCTCGGGAAGGCGGGGTGGGAGTCAAGGTCTCTTTCAGGATCATAGGTATTTTTTTAAGGTTCTCCAAGACCTCATCACCTTTCGCCCAAAACTCCCTATATGAGACTCCTCCGTCCAAGTATAACTCATGCCTTCCAAGTTCTTTAAGACGCATCAGAATGTTCTGAAGTACGTCGGCAACGCCTTGCCCGTCGTCCTTCACGATCTGAGACTTGAAACTCAGCACTTCCGACAATGCGTCTCGAAGGATGTACTTGCCGTCGTCAATTCCATGCGGATCTGTATCCCTTTCCGCCGTCCAGTCTGCTTCAAACCGACGCAAGAAGGATTCGAACTGAGACTTGAACATCTTTATTGCCTTTATCTTATCCGATTCCTCTTCAGTGGAGGCGATGGCTGACGATTTGCCAAGAGTGGCAAGCAAGTCGCCAACCGTGGACGCCAAGTGCCGTTGCAGTAACTCGCGAAACGCTGCAACAGAATCATACGAAAAGACTATGCCTTGATCCTGTAAATCTTTCTTGTACGCGACCAACTTCTTGTACTGGTCTTGGTCAATGCTATCTGGAATAACGGGCACGGAGGAAAAGTAGAGCAGAACAGGTTTCCCGTCCTTCCGGAATTCTTCTATCTCCTCCGCCGTGCCAGATTCCGCGACACCTGTATTGGTACCCAAACGTGTCCAGAATACGCCTATCAGCAGGTCGCATTTTTTTACTAATTGCTTATTAATGATAGCTTGTGGCCGGTCACCCATCGCAGGGGTGGCGTGGGTTTCCCATAGCACCGGCTCTAGGATCGCTGCATTTCTGAGTGAATTAGCCGCATTCCAAGAGTATATGATCTCAGGAATTGCCTTCCTTTCCTGAACACAGTCAGAAGGGGACGCTACTAAAATGCGGAAGATAAGACCTTGCTCTGGCATTTGATCTACCTCCTAAGTCTCTTATGGCCAACAGTGTAATAGACGGAAAATATTCCGCCATATCAGACCATATAGATGGAATAATTTTCCACTTATTATGATATCAAGCTATGATACACGTAATAATGGCCAGATCATTTTCCGCTTATTACAACTTGCCTTGCCAAATTCAACTTCTTACGATATTAAAGTGACGAACATGGAAAATAAACCGAAGTTCCGGCCTAATCCAAATCTCAAGTTAATGAACCAGGTTCGAGAGGTCCTTCATTATCACCATTACACTTATCACATGGAGCAGACATATTGTCAATGGATGCTTCGTTATATCCACTACTTCGGCGGCAAGACCCAATTTGATAGTCGCCGGTGGTAATCATTAACAAACGAACTTACACTATGTGCTGGGGAAAGAAACGGCATTACAGATACTCATTCCTCTTCTTTTCTTCCAGTACCTCCACGACCTTTTTCACCTCCTGAGAAGCCCCCCGTTTACAGATCAGCAGGGCGTCGTCCGTTTCCACGACGATCAGGTCCTCGACATCAACCAGGGCGACGAGCTTCTTCGGGGAATAAACCAGGGAATTGCGGGAGTTTATGCTGATCAGTCCTTCCCGGTTCCGGGCGGCGACCCCTTGGGCGTCCTTTTCCGAAACTTCCCACAGGGCATCCCAACTCCCCACGTCGGACCAGCCGAAGTCGGCGGGAATGACGAGGGTATTTTTCGCCTTTTCCATGACGCCATAGTCTATGGATATGGAGCGAAAACTGCCATAAACATCGGCAATGACCTTTGCCTCCGCCGGTGTGTCCAGGGCCTTGTCGATATCAAGGAGGCCCGCATAAATGTCCGGCAGGGAGGACTCCATTTCCTTGAGAATAGTCGCGGCCTGCCAGATGAACATGCCGCTGTTCCAGAAAAATCCCCCCTTGGCAAGGAAGGTTTTGGCCAGTTCAACATCAGGCTTTTCCCGAATGGACTTGACGGTGAAAATGTCTTCGCCCCTCTCGTTGGCGGCAAGTTCGCCCTCCTCGATATAGCCGTAGCCCGTTTCCGGTCCCGTAGGCCGGATGCCAATCGTTACCAGATGATCTCCCCGGGCGGCCATGTCGGCGGCGGCCACCAGAATATGGCGGAAGTGCTCCTCATTGGCAATCAGATGATCCGAAGGCAGGACGGCCATCACGGCATTTTCTGCCCTTTTGCGGACCACGAGGGCCGCCAGGCCGATACAGGGGGCGGTGTTACGTCCCACCGGTTCGATCAGGATATTCTCCGGCGGAATTTGGGGAAGTTGGCCGATCAGCTCCCGGGCGTGACTGGCCCCGGTCACAATGAGGATCTTTTCCGGCGGCGTTAGGGGGATGATCCTCTCCACTGTTTCCTGAATAATGGTTTTTTCGCTGCAAATATCGAGAAGGTGCTTGGGGAGGCGGTTTCTGCTCCGCGGCCAGAACCGGGCGCCCTTGCCTCCCGCCATGATGACGGCATACATGATTTATGTTTATCCTTTCCGTGTGTGGTATTGCTCATTATTAGCACTAAATGAAATGTTTTGTATAGCTGAAAAAGGGATACATAATTGATAGTATTGGCTGTGTTGACTTTTCCTGAAGTGGTATTGTATAAAAGCCAAAATTAAAGAATAGGGGAGGTAATAAGCGATGAACCGAAACACCAAATGTCGTTACGTGGAAGGCCTTCTTCAAAGCGGCGGCTGAATTGGCGTCTCCTCCGGGACGATAATTATAATGGCGAAGGAAGCTCATGAACCAGTTGATTATTGAATTGAAACAAAAAATCATCGAGACCCTGAACCTCATGGATGTCACTCCGGAGGATATTGATGACAACGGACAACTCATCGGCGGCGATCTCGGACTGGATTCCATCGATGTCCTGGAACTGGTCATGATGCTGGAGAAAGATTACGGCGTCGAAATCGACAGCAAAGAACTGGGTATCAAGGTCTTTGCCTCCGTTGCAGCGTTAGCGGACCATGTCTGCAATCACCGGGCAAAGACCCATGCCGGCGCCGGGGATTTGACTGCACCGGGATTCTCGTAACGAAACATGTCTGGACAGGTTCTGATCATCGGTTCCGGTATCGGTGGGTTGACTGCCGGCATCATCCTGGCGCAGCTTCAGTTTCCGGTGACGGTCGTGGAAAAGAACCCGCAGCCCGGAGGACTGATGCGCAGTTACCGCCGGTCCGGTATTGATTGCCCTGTGGGCGTCCACTATCTGGGCGCCTTCGACCGGGGACAGATATTACGCCGATTATGGGACGCCGTCGGCGTCACGCCGCTGATCCCCCTGGAGCGTATGGGCGCCGAAGGCATCATCGATCGCTATATTTTCGACGATTTTGAATTTAACCTCCCCGCTGGCATCGATGCCTTTGAAGAAAACCTGAGGCGAACCTTTCCCGAAGAACAGCGCCAGATTACAATGATCATGGCCGATCTGAGGGAAATATCCCGGTCGCTGTCCACATTTGATTTTTTCCTTTCTCCGGCCCTGTCCGTCCTTTTCCCGGAACGCTTCGAATCCATGGGAGAGCGCCTTTCACGCCTGGGTTGTTCCATCCGGCTGACCGCCGTCCTGGGCGTCCCGGCCGGGCTGATCGGGATTCCCCTGCGGGAATGCCCGGTCTATTATTACTACATGACCCTGGCCTCCTATCTCCTGTCCTCCTGGCGTTTAGCCGGCAGCGGCACGGCCATGGCGGAGGCTTTCGCCTCCCGATTCCGGTCGCTGGGCGGAAATCTCGTGGCCGGGGACGGCGTTGCGGCGATTCAAGTGGAAGCGGGTCGTGTAAAGGGAGCCGTTTTAAGCTCCGGGCGTATCCTCCCGGCGGATTTCGTCGTGGCCGCTATTCATCCGGCGGTGATCGTTTCCCTGTTGCCCCATGAGGCGGTCCGGCCTACCTACCGTGAACGGGTGGCCCAACTGGAAAACACCAAAGGGCTCCTTGGCGTGAATGCAGCAGTTGCCGCCGATTTGCACCGGGCACTGCCTTACAATGTTTACCGCCTCTACACCGAGGCGGACGGTTCTCTTACCCGGGGGATTTTCCACCAACTGCGCGAAAGTGGGCAACCGGGAATGAATCTTCTGTCCATGATTACCACCAGTAGTATCGAGGAATGGCGACCTTGGGAAAAAACGGCCTCGGGGAGGCGCGGCGAAGACTACAAGGCAGCCAAGGAGGAACGGGCGCGGGGGCTGATTGACGAGGCAGCGGAGTTATTCGGCCTTCGGGAGATGAATCTCCTGGACGTCTATTCGCCCCTCACCATCCGGGATGGTGTAAACAGTCCTGGCGGATCGGCGTACGGGATCATGCGCACTACGAAACAACTTATGAAAGCGGCATCCTTGAATCGTACGCCCGTCAAAGGGCTGTTTCTCGCCGGCCAGAATAGGATGGCTTCGGGGATTATGGGGACCATGCTGGGGTCTTTTCAGGCCGTCCGGCAGATGATCGGCCATGAAAAATTCATCCGGGAAGTGGCGGAGAGGCTGATATGAAGGTACTGCTCGTCTCGACCAACACCATGAGGGAACCATACCCGACGTACCCCATCGGCCTCGACTATGTCCTGAATGCCATCTCGCCGCCCCATCGGGTCCAGTGTGTCGATATGAACGAACTGAAGACTGATTCCGCCCTTGCCGACGTTCTTTACGGTTTCCGTCCCGATGTTGTCGGAGTATCCATCCGTAATATAGATAATGTCGATGGGGTTTGCACGCAATCGTTTATTGGGGAGGTTGCCGGCTTGATTGAGGTGATCAGACATAATTCGGATGGCGTCATTGTCCTGGGGGGGAGCGGGTTCACGATCCTGCCCGGGGAATTAATGACCGAACTCGACGCCGATTTTGGCGTGATCGGCGAAGGGGAACGGCTGCCCCTTCTTCTCGATGCCCTGGAAAGGGGAGAATCGGGCGCCGATCTCCCCGGCATCGTGGCCGGGAAGGGTCCAGCCGGATACCCGGAACCCATCTCCGTCCCCTTCGGACGCGGCATTTTTCCTCATCATTCCTATACTTCTTATTACCTGAAAAGGGGGGGCATGCTCAATTTGCAGACCAAGCGCGGCTGCCCCTTCGGCTGCATCTATTGTACTTACCCCCATATAGAGGGCCGGCGGTTCCGCTTCACGCCACCTTCGGAAGTGGGCCAGATGGCCCGGATGCTACAGGATGGGGGGGCTAAATACCTGTACATCACGGATTCGACGTTCAACGGCAGCTACGAACATAGCCGGGAAGTAGCCCAGGCCTTTCAGAAGACCGGAGTTTCCATTCCCTGGGGAGGGTTTTTTACCCCGACATGCCCGCCGCCGGACTACTACCGGGTCCTGGCCGATGCGGGGCTCAGGCATGTGGAATTCGGCACCGAGGCCCTCTCTAATTTGGTGCTTGGTCTTTATCATAAGCCTTTTGTTAAGGAGGAGGTCTTCTTAGCCCACCGGTTGGCCCTGGACGCCGGCCTCCATGTCGCCCATTACCTCATGTTAGGGGGACCCGGGGAGGATGAAGATACCATCCGAGAAACCATAACAAATTCCAATCAATTGGAGAAAACAGTTTTTTTCGTCTACAATGGGGTGAGAATTTACCCGCACACGGCCCTGCATGAGCGGGCCGTTCGGGAGGGCCAGCTTGATTCTGCGGCGAATCTCCTGTATCCGGCCTTTTACTGGTCCCCGGCCCTGAGCCGGGCGCGCGGGATGGCGTTGATAAACGAACTGGTCGCCGGACGCCCGAATTGGGTGGTCGGCGGCGGCCAGCCCGGGATGTTCAAGGCGCTGTCGCGGCTACATGCCAGAGGGCAGGTGGGGCCCCTGTGGGAGCATCTGGTACGATGAAAAAAGACCGCGGGAAGATGGGTACCATCCCGCCGGCCGCGGCCGCTGGTCTTGCGGCGATACTCCTCGCCCTGGTCCTGGCCGTCGTGCGTGTCGAATGGGCCGCCGTGCCCTTATTCATCTTTGTGGTCCTCTGTGTGGCTGCGGCGTTTCATCCGGAGTATGGTTTTATTCTGCCGGTCGTCAGCCGGGGACGAACGGGAAGATCAGCCGTGGCCCTCACCTTCGACGATGGGCCGGATCCGGCGACGACCCCGGTGCTTTTGCAACTGCTGGACAGACACGGCGTAAGAGGCGCCTTTTTCGTTACCGGAGAAAGGGCCGGCCAATACGGTCATCTTATCTCGGCAATTTTGGAGCGAGGGCATGACATCGGAAATCACTCGTACAGCCATGATCCTTTCTTGATGCTGCGCCGAACGGAAAGACTGTTACGGGAGATTGCCTCGACGCAGACACTGCTACGTCGCTTCGGCATCTCTCCCCTGATGTTCCGGCCGCCCGTGGGCATTGCGAATTCGAAATTGGCCAATGTTCTGCGCAACGTGGGGATTTATTGTGTCATTTTTTCCTGCCGGGCCGGTGACTTCGGGAATCGGCGGATCCATGGGCTCGCAGAAAAAATTCTGAAAAAGGTGAAAGCCGATGATATCATCCTCCTTCATGATGTCCGGCCGCGAAACGCCGCCGGCGTCGAAGGATGGCTGCACGAGGTTGATTTAATCCTGGTTGGATTGAAAAATAAAGGCCTGGAAGTGATCCCTCTGTCCGAACTGATCGCCAGGCCGGTGATGGTGAAAGTGGATAGGCTGAACGCTGAAGAGTAAAAGATAACGGATAAAGTAGCGAGAATGATTCAGTTTTCAGCCGCAAGAACTGGTTAACTACAAAACATATTGATATGCCTCTCCGTTGATGATAGAAAAACAGATTTTAATAAATCATTGATGAGTCATCGCTTTTATGCAAGAGATATGGCACGAATTATCGGTTGCAAGGTCGCCCGCAGGATGCCTTTTGGCGGAGGCACGGGCGAGTGTGTCGTCGCCGTGGTTTTCAGGCCACTTCCCGGAGGCGCCTGTTTTGCCGGCCATTGCGATCCTATCCATGGTGCGGGATGCCATTTCCCATCATGAAGCCGAGCAGGGAAGAGAGATCAAAGTGTCGGCGATTCACAGGGTCAGGTTCAGGCTGCCCGCGAAGCCCGATGATTTGTTGAAGATAACGGCAACTTCATCGGATCGCCCCGGTCAGGCTTCCTATCAATTCAAGGTGGAAGTAAACGGGCAGACGGCATGCACGGGCATGATGGCGCTAGAGATGTTGCGGGGAAAGAATCAAGAGCCTTAAGGCGGCGACTTATAATTATAGTCGAGGAGGATAGGGAATGTCTGTAAATCTGGATAAAGAGGCTTTGATCGTTCGCATTGCCGAAATTATTATATTCGAGCTCAAACTGGAAGATATCACCCCGGAGTCGTTTAACCCCGATCTCGATCTGGTCGATGAATTGGGCGTTGATAGTATGGACCTGGCGACGGTGGTGCTTGTTCTTCAGGATGAATACGGCATTACCATTGATGAAGATGACTACCCCAAACTCAGCAGCATTCGCCTGATTGCCGAATATATTATGCAGAAGCAGGCTTCATGAATAAAACGAGGAACCTTTGGCTGATCCATGGTTAGTGTGAACACCGCAGCGAAATCCCACTGCCGGACCGCAACGAAAACATGGAAGTTCTCCGAACTTCTGGCTGACCCCGAGGTGCGTCGATTATGGGAAAAAGTTCGAAAGTTCTTTTTTCTCCGGGAATCGACGTATGATGTGACCACGCGCTGCAACATCCGGTGCGATGGCTGCTACTATTATGAGGGACAAAAGCAGTTTGCTGACCCCAACGAAGATCCGGCAGCTTGGCGACGTTTATTGCAGGAGGAGAAAAAAAGGGGTATCACCTATGTGGTCCTGGCGGGGGCCGAACCGTCTTTGGTCCCGGAAATTCTGGAGGTCTGTTACGGAGAAATACCCCTGGGCTGCGTGGCCACGAATGGATTCAAGCGGATTCCCGAAACCATCGGCTATAAGATGCATGTCTCCGTTTGGGGAAACGACGAGACTAGTTTTCGCTTGCGGGGGGCAAAGTATTTATTGCGCAAGCAGATCGATAATTACCAAGGCGATCCCCGGGCGGTCTTCGTCTATACGTTTACCCGGTACAACATCGAAGAGGCCTATGAAGTCACGGAGGCGATCGCCCGGCAGGACTGTCGGCTGACCTTCAACATGTTTTCCTCCCCCGTCGGTTATACGGGGAATCTACGTCATCATCCGGCATCCCTTGCACGGACCGGTCAAGTCATGCTGGATCTGATGTCTCGGTACCCCGGGAACGTCCTTTTTTCCCCTTACAATGTTGTGGCCCATACCCATGAATACGGGCTCCATGACCTTTACGGCTGCACCTACCCGCGAAGGAACCCCTCAGTGGATATCGGTCTGGGACGGTCCTTCCGGCAATACCGGGCGGATCTTTCGTGGGACCGGGAGGTGGCCTGCTGCGTCCCCGACACGGATTGCGATGACTGCCGCCATTATGCCGCGGGCAGCGCCGTGGTCACGGCCCGCCTCTACCGTCATGTCACGGACCCCCATACCTTCCGGTCCTGGCTGGACTACGTCGATACCTACCTGGCCGTGTGGGTGAAAAATTATGAAAAAAGCGATACCCTTTGCCGGGAGATGATCAGACCACCCCGGCCCAAAGGGGAGGATGGCAGAGAATAATTTATGAATACCGTCAGTTCCTTATTGGATGATGCATGGCGTGAGCGGTACCGGCGGATATCTGCTCTCAATATCCGCAGTTCCATCTATGATGTGACCAACCAGTGTAATTTGCGTTGCCGGGGTTGCTTTTTCTATTCTTCGAAGGAGCATGAGGCGGCCTCTGAAGAGATGGATTTACGGAAGTGGCATAAGTTTGTCGGGGGCGAGAAGGAGCGGGGCGTCAATCTCGCGATCCTGATCGGCGGTGAGCCGACGCTGCATCTGGACCGGGTGGCCGCGTTTTACCAAATCATGCCGACGTACTGCGCTACAAACGGACAGATCAAGGTTCCCCGTAACCGTTTCCCCGACATGATGGTAGGCATCTCACTCTGGGGTGACGAAGAAGATGAAAAGGTGCTGCGGGGAAAGAATACCTTCGCCGCCTCCAGCAAGAATTACGAAGGCGATCCCTACACCTATTATCTCTATACGATCACGCCGAAACAGATTGGCCGGATCGGGCAGGTGATCCGGAAAATTGACGATGCGGGGCTAAAAGTCCATCTCCAATTGCTGACGAATGATGAGCAGGTGGACGGGTATTCCTGGACGGAAGAAAAAATGCGCGACGTGCGCCTTGAAATGGACGAAATGCTGGAGCGCTACCCTCAGACAGTAATTTCCTGTAAGTACTACCACGAAATCATCACCACGGGCAAAATGATGGGGCGGTCTTTCGGCTGGAACGAGTGCCCATCCGTAACTGAAGCGCTGGATAACCGGAATCCCCGGCCCAAGCGGCTCATCCGGTTTACCCGCTGGGCGTCGGACCTGAAAACCCAACATCGCTGCTGCACCTCGGCGACCCGCGATTGTGCGACCTGCAAGGACGGCGCCGCGCATATGAGCTGGGTCATGGTCAACAAGCGGGATCACCTGAAATCCGCAAAAGACCTGCAGAACTGGATCGAGGTCTACGAGATGTTCGCCAAGCTCTACCGGTTCATCCCATGGTAGCGCCGGCCATGGGCCTCGTTTTTTCGGCCGGGACCCTACAGCATGAATAAGAATCGACCGGTAATATTAAGTTACGATGCCGTCTCGCCTTTGGGTGTCGAGATGGAGGTCCAGTGGGAGCGGGCGTCCCGGGGGGAAAGCGGCATCGGGGTTCTCACCCGTTTCCCTCTGGCTGAAGGTTTTCCCGTCAAAATTGTCGGGCAGGTAGCGGAAATCAACCTCAAGGAGTATCCCTTTCTGGCTTCCCGGGACATGGCCCTGTGGACATCGCCGATTTTCCGGTATGCCCTGCTTGTGGTCCGGCGAGCCCTCGAAAAAAGCGGGATTGAAATTACGAAGGCCTTGGCGCCTAGGGTGGCAATTACGTTCAGCTCCGCCGTCGGCGGTCTGGATGCGGTCATCCGTGCGGACAGGCTGTGGGTGGCGGACGGGAAACTCCCCCACCCCTTTACCAATGCGAATTCCTGCATCAATATGGTCGGGGGCAAGGTGTCCATCATGACCGGGGCGACAGGTCCTATTACGTCCACCATCACCGCCTGCGCCACGGGTTCCACCTCCCTGACCGTCGGCGCCATGTTTCTGGAATTGGGTATGGCGGATGTGGTGATCTGCGGTGCCGTGGATTTTCCCCTGGTTGAGACCATTCTGGGTGGTTTTGCTACCATGAACGGCGCCTACAAGCCGAAGGAAGGGCAGGTGGAAGAACCGCCGGAGAAGGCAAGTCGCCCCTTTTCCGTCAACCGCCGGGGATTTGTCGTTTCGGAAGGGGCCGGATGCATTATTCTCGCGACCCGGGAATTTGCCGGGGCGCACGGCTTGTTCCCGAAGATAGAGATGAAAGGATGGGCGATGACATCGGATGCCCATCATTTTGTCGCCCCGAACCTGGACACGGTTACGCGTTGCATCGCAGAAAGTATCGCCCACGCTGGTTTGCAGCCGGAGAACATAGACGCGGTCAATGCCCACGGGACATCGACCAGGATCGGCGACCGGGTGGAAGGGGATGCCCTGCGGAATGTATTTGGGGGACTTGTCCCGCCGGTCTCGGCCAACAAGTCCCAAGTGGGCCATGCCATGGGGGCATCAAGCGCCATTGAGCTGATCCTGGCTATGGAGGGCATGATGCGGGAGACACTGCTCCCTACCATTAATTATAAGCCCGATCCGGAGATTCCTCTGGATTGCGTATCCGAGGGGGCAAGATCTCTCGGACAGGAGTTTGTGTTAAAAAATGCTTTTGGATTCGGCGGCTGCAATGCCTGCATTGTTCTGCGCCGGATGGGATAGGATATACCTTATAAGATGAGAGCACCGAGGAACCGAAAAGTTTTTGTCATTGGCTATGGTGCGGCGACACCCCTGGGGAAAACCTTTGCCCAAACGTGGGAGCGGGCCGTGCGAGGCGAGGCCGGATTTCGCAAGGTCACCCGGTGCCAGGTGGAATCCCTGTGCAACGTGGTCGGTGAAATCCCCGACTGGGATCCCCGGGCCTTCCCTTTTTCCGGCAAGAAGGAAGTCTACAACTGGAACGCCTCCTTCGTCATCCTCACCATGGCCGTCATCAAGGAGGCTATGGAAAACGCGGGGCTTCAGATGGACAAGGAGACGAGCCCCCGGACGGCCTGCCTGATCGGCTCGGCCATCAACGGCACCGACGCCTTCCGGATCGCCCTGGAAAACATGCGGGAGGGAGGTCCCCTGAAGGTTAGCCCCTATTTGCTGCCCAATCTTTGCGCCAACCTACCGTCGGGAAAGGCGGGCATGCTCATGGGATTTACAGGTCCCATCTTCTCGCCCCAGGGAGCGTGCGCTTCCGGGAATCACGCCATCGGAATCGGCGCGCGGATGATCCGGGACGGCGATTGCGACTTTGTCTTGGCAGGCGGCGTGGATATGCCGATCATGCCGGAAATCATTCATGGATTTTCCAATATGAACGCGACCATCAAAATAACCGCCCAGGACCGGGCATACAATGATCCCTCCCAGGCGTCCCGGCCGTTCAGTCGAGACCGAAAGGGTTTTGTCTTTGCGGAGGGGGGAGGCGTCGTCGTTCTGGCCGCCGAAGAGGCAATCGGCGCACATGGCCTCCACGCCAAGGCGGAGGTGATCGGCGTCGGCTGGACCTCGGATGCCTACCATTTTACCCGACCCAAACCGGAAACGATTATCCGGGCGATCCGGGAAACGATTGCCGATGCCGAATTGACGCCGGCCGATGTGCAGTATATCAATGCCCACGGAACCTCGACCGCCAGGGGAGATGCCACGGAGGTGGAATGCCTGCGGGCGGTCTTCGGCGAGGGATTGCACCACATTCCCATCTCGTCGAACAAGTCCCAGATCGGTCATACCCTGGGCGGGGCCGCGGCCATTGAAGACGCCCTGACCATCGAGGGGATGCAGCGGGGGGTGATTCTACCCACAATCAATTATCTTCCCGACCCCCAGTTCGAAGGTCTGGACTTTGTCCCCCACGAGGCCCGGCGGGTCCACCATGAAATCGCCCTGGCGAACGCCTTCGGGTTCGGGGGGACGAATTGTTGCATCCTGTTCCGGGGAGTATAGAATGAAGCCGCAACCTTTCAGACCGGAAGCATTGGAGGCGGATGCCCGTTATGTCCGGGACCGGGAAACTGGTCTTTGCTGGCACCTGTCGTTTAATCGCATCCTGTACGTCGATACGGACCGCTCCTCCGTCGTCTACCACGCCAATTACCTGCGTTATTTCGAGTACGGCCGCACTTCCCTCATGCGGGATGCGTCCTACCCGTACAAGGAAATAGAAGACAGCGGCTATGTTTATCCCGTCATCGATCTGGGGATTCAATTCTACGTGCCCCTCCGTTATGACGATCCCATGCGGATCCATACCCGGCCGGCCGAACTGGAGCGGGTGAAGCTCCGTTTCGATTACGTTATCACCCATGGCGAATCCGGGGCGATCGTCTGCAAAGGATTCACGAAACACTGCGCCCTCAATGCGTCGGGAAGACCAGTGGCTGTGGATTCTAAGACCGTGCAACTTTGGAATACCTTTCCCGCCTGAGTTGGATTTTATAGATTGGAGTACCTGATAATCACTATGACACGTGAAGAGATCAAAACCGCCATCCTGGAATTTTTCCGGAAGGAATTTGAAATTGAAAATCCGGGTATGGAAGACAACTTGAGAGAAATACATGGTTTCGACAGTATCGATGCCATCGAGCTGCTCCTGGAAATCGAGAACCTCCTCGGTTCTGAACTAACCCAGGAGGAAAAGAAGCGGGCGATGGATATCCAGAACCTCAATCAGGTTTGCGATTATGTCGAATCCCTGGCTAAGGTTAGGTAAATATACAGGAGGCAACGGGCAAGTGAGAGGTGGAATTACGTGAGCACCCATGAGTTCAAAGGAGCATTATGGAAAGAAGAGTCGTAATTACAGCATGTTCCGCCATTACCCCCATCGGCCGCACCAAGGAGGAGATTCTCGGCAGCCTTAAGAACGGGATCTCGGGCGTTAAGGTCCTCCGGGAGGATGATGTGTTGTCCCCCTATATCCACTCCAAGGTTTTCGGGACCGTCGACTATCCCATCGCTTTCGATTTCAAGCGCCAGCACCGCAAGACCATGGGACCGGTGGCCTATTACGCCTGCCAGGTGGCGAAGGAGGTGCTCGAGAGCGCCGGTCTCGATGAGGCCTTCGTCACGGGCGGCCGCTTGGGCGTGGCCTTCGGTTCGACCCATGGCAGCCCCACGGTCCAACGGCAAATTTACAAGACCTTTTTCAGTGGGTCCCGGACGGGGTTCTCATCCATCGGCGCCGTCGACTACCTGAAATCGATGGTCCATACGACGGCCGTCAATATTACGAAGATGTTCGGCATCACCGGCCGCGTCATCTCCTCTTCCACGGCCTGCACGACGAGCAGCCAGTCCATCGGCTACGGCTATGAAATGGTCAAATACGGGATGCAGGACGCCATGATCTGCGGCGGGGCCGACGAATACGACACGACCACCGTGGCCGTCTTCGACAATCTCCTTGCCTGTTCCACGGACTTCAACGATAAGCCGCACCTGACCCCGCGTCCCTTCGATGTGAAGCGCGACGGTCTTGTTGTGGGGGAGGGGGCCGGGGCTGTCCTTCTGGAAGAGTACGAACAGGCGCGGAAAAGAGGGGCGTCCATCCTCGCGGAGGTAATCGGGTTTTCCTGCAACAACAACGGCGGCGACCTGATCCTTCCGAATTTGGGCGGTATCACGGAAACCATCCGCCTCGGCTTGAAAGATGCGAAGATCTCTTCGGATGATATGGATTACATCAGCGCCCATGCGACGGGAACCAAGATGGGCGATGTGATTGAAGCGCAGGCAATTCATAACGTCTACGGAGGCAGGCCCGCCGTGACGGGGTTTAAAAGTTACATGGGGCATACCATGGGTTCGTGCGGCGCTATCGAGACGATCATTATGACATACCTTTTGGCCGAAGGCTTCGTTGTACCGACGCTGAACCTGGACGAGATTGATGAAAGGTGTGCCATGATCAATCATGTCACGTCACTGAAGGAGAGCCACCTCAGGATCGCCGCCATCCAGAATTTTGCCTTCGGCGGTGTGAATACGAGTCTCATCATCAAAAAATGGGAAGGCCGTTGAGCGGCGTTCGTATGATGTCATTATCAACAAGACGCGTCTGGGATATCGCCATAACACTCACCCTTTGGGTCTATTACATTATGGGTTATCTCGTGATCTTCTCCCCTTTCTACCTGTATAGCTTCTTTTTTTCCCCGCAACGGGACGCATCCTTCCAGAAATTGAATCAACTCCTGCACCGGCGCTTCTTTTCAGTGATGCGCGTCCTGATCCCCGGCGTGAAATGGCATATTTCCGAAGACGTATCCTCCATCCGTTCATCCATTATCATCGCCAACCATCTGTCCTTTCTGGACCCTATTCTGTTCGTGTCCCTCTTTGAAAAGCAGAAAACCATCGTCAAAAGCGAGTATTTCCACTACCCCGTCTTTGGCTGGATACTGAAGACTTCGGGTTATATGCCTTCCCTGGCGGACGGCCTGTTCACGGAGGACATGATGAATCAGGTCAAGAACATGGCGGGATACCTCGCTACCGGGGGTAATCTCTTTATCTTCCCCGAAGGGACGCGAAGCCGCGACGGCCGGATTGGTCCCTTTGACAAGGGGGCCTTCAGCATCGCCAAGCTCTGTCGCGCTCCTATTCGGGTCGTGTCGATCGGCGGTACGGATAAGCTCTATCCCCCGGACAGCTTGTGTTTCCATACCGGAAGCCGGCAGACCATTGAAGTCTCCCTGGCGGGGAGCATCGAGCCTGATTACAAAAGCAGCAGCTTTTCCGTCCCCGGCCTCATGGCGGAGGCACGCGTCCTGTTGGAAGGGAAGGATAAGGGGCGATGAAGGTTGTTCTCATCTCCATGCCCAATCACGGCATTGCCTGCGTGGGCGGGGATACCGACGGAGGTACTTCATCATGAAGACTTCGGTTGCGGAAACTGCGCCTCCCCAGCCGCGGGAAAGGGTCCGGCTTCCCCTCACGATTCCCGTAGAGCCGTATCTTCGGGATCACCGGATCGACGGGAAAATCGTCCTGCCTGCCGTGGAGATTCTCCAACTCTTGGCCGCGTCGCTCAAGGCCTGTCGGCCCGATGCCGCGATCTGTCGCATGTACGCCGCCAAATTCGTGCACTTTTTGCCGATCCCGGAAGATTCCTCAGTAATCGAGGCCTGCCACGAGCTGGACATCCATGAAGTAGGTCGTTTTGTTTCTCGGCTGATCACCCGGAGCATAATCTCGGGGACCGGAATCAAAAGGGCCAAGGTCCACGCCGCCGTCGAGTTCGCCGCTCCGGAAGAGGACAGACCGCCACTTCCCATGGACATGGCCGCCGCGTTGGACGGGGTTTCCTATGAAATCCCCGCTCAAACATTATACCGGGAGCTTGTGCCCTTTGGGCCGGCGTATCATAATATCATGGGAGGGCTCTTGCTTGCGGAAAGCGGCGCCGTTGCCCAGATATGCGCCGCAAGGCAGCCGGCGGTCTCCGCCCTCCTCGGCTCCCCCTTTCCCTTTGATGCCGCCCTCCATGCCGCTTGCGCCTGGGGGCAGCGGTTTCACCACCTCACGACCTTTCCGGTGGGCTTCGAAGAGCGAATTATTGTCGAACCGACGGAGCCAGGGGAGATTTACCGTTGCTGTATTCTTCCCGTGGCCGCAATCGGAGATAATCTGACCTTCGACATCTGGATTTACGATGCGGTGGGGGGGCTGCGCGAAGCGATCCGGGGGGTGGCAATGAAGGAGATTTCCCCCGGCCGTATTGTACCCCCGGGCTGGATCCGGAGCAAGGAAGCAATACCGCTGGCTGCCATACGGGAGCAGTGTCGGGCTGTCGCGATCGTCGATCGACGGACGATGGCAGATTTTGCCGCCCTGGCCCTGACCGTGCAGGAGCGTGAGCGTCTGGATAAAATGGGGGAAAAACGGCGGACAGACTTCCTGGCGGCGCGTCTCGCCCTGAAGTTCCTCTCCCGGAAGCTGATCGCCGATTGGACGACGCCAGCATCGGCAATCAAGACCATATCGCTTAACGGCATCCAACCCTGCTGCACCGTTGCGGGCACAAAAGATACTATTTTTTGCTCTGTGTCCCACGACTCGCGTTTTGCCGTCGCCGTGGCCGGAGATGGGGAAATCGGCGTGGATGTGGAATGCGTATCCGACCGGGTGGTTAAAACCCGGCGCATCTTCATGAACGGTGAAGAGCTGGCCCTGACGGAAAGGTCTCCCCTGGGGATCGTCCAGGCATCGATCCGGGTCTGGTCCATAAAAGAAGGAATCGCCAAGGCCACGGACCGGCCCCTTGCCGAATCGTGGAAGAAGGTCAAAGTCGAGCGCATCGAGCGGTACTGGAGCCTTCTGACCGTCGAAGGGATTCGTTATACGGCCTTTCACGATATCATCGAGGATCATGTCTTCACCGTGGTGAAGCGGGAAAGGCCGGGGGTCGAACAAACATGAAGCTGGCAGTCCTCCTGGCAGGCGCATACCTTGCCGGGTCGGTAAATTTTTCGATCCTCCTGTTTAAGATCCTGGGACGGGAGGACCCACGGCGCCAATGCAGCGGGAACGCAGGGGTCACGAATGTCTATCGGCAGGCGGGGTTATTATGGGCAGCAGTCGTCCTGATCCTTGATGTCGGGAGGGCGCTCGGGGTTTGTTGGGCGGCGTTGCATATGCTTCCGGTTAGCACTGTCCCCTGGATAGGTTTCTCCTTCATCATCGGCAACCGCTACCCCTGCTTCCACCAGTTTCGCGGCGGGAAGGGCGTGGCCGGCTATCTGGGGTTTACGGCCCTGATCTCGCCCATATCCGCGGGCATCTCGGCACTCGTCTGGGTCCTCGTATATGGGATCGTCCGGATTCCTTTTATTGCTTCGTTCTTCATGATCGCTGTCCTTGCCCTCGGCACGATCATCGCCTGTGGCTTTCGAACGGAGGCGGTTGAGGGAACCGTGGCCACGGTTCTGTTCATCTCCGCAAATCATAGACAAAATGTGGCCGCCTTCTTCCATAAACTTACCGCCCACCTTGCCGAAACGAAATTTGTCCGGACGGCACTGACGGAGGAGATCGATATTGGGGCTTTCCGGGTAAAGCCTACCCCGCGGATGATCGCCGGCTTAATTCTCGTGGGATTAAGCTATGTCCTGGGTTGGCCTGCTGTTGCCGCCTCCGGATTTCTTGCCTTCTACCAGGGGGAACCTCTGATCGCTGTTATCGGCGGCCCTGCAATCTATGCAATTTCTCACCTGTTATTTTTCGCAGGCGCCTGGCTTGCAGGGGCAGAGCATGTAAGAATCCTGACTAGATACGGAACAAAGCTCCTCTTCAAGAAGCTCCTCAATCGTAAAAGCACTTTTGAAAGTCCGGATCATTGAGCATTGTAACAACGATCGAATCCAACATTCCATAAGCTCGCTGTTTAAGAATGCTGCTTTCATGTGTTTGAACCTTAGGCATACTGACTACGTACTCTTTTGTATAAGACAATTTTCCCGTTTTTGTGAGCAGAGCCGTGAATTGTATTTCTTCATCCGTCAATGAAGTGAATGTCAGTGTGAGTTCAGCATCGTAGACCGGACCATATTCCTCTATCCGGAGTCCTGCGCACTCGAATGCCTTTTTAAGAGCATACCAGAAATAGGACGTAACAGGCTGCATATTTGAACGCGAGGAGTAATAGAGTTCATAACCAATAGTCATTTGCGGATTATAGTAATTAAAAAGTTTCGTGTTTTTAGAATTATCTATAATCGTTGATAACAAAATGCGCTTTCCCTGCAATTTGCTGTACGGAGCAGGATTGATCTTGCACATATATTCAGTGCGGTTAAGCTGAACCATTTTATCCGGATTCGAAGTAGCACACCCGACAAACATAAAAGAAATTACCAGTAAGCCAAGGATGAACATTGTTTCGCGAGTTGTTGATTTTATCATTTCATCTCCCTCCTTATTTCGGTTTGGTGATTTTCTGATCCATTTCTATCTTGCCGTCGCCCTATTCAAAGTTTTCTTTTTATGATCAAAATATTTTTAAAAGTCAAGGACACATTTCATCGATATTTTTGACAAGGAACTCCTCAAGCCTTATTCTTCCACGTTTTCAGAATTCGTTCGATTTCCGCCCGGTCATATTTGCCCGCTGGCGTCATGGGTATCTCTTCCACAACGGCCAGTCGCTTGGGAACGGCGTAAGCTTCGCTGATATCGGCAATGCTGAGCCTCACATCAATTATATCGAGTCGGGTCGCGACCAAAGCTGCCAGTTCATTCTGCCTCCCCGTTCTGACAGGTAGTGCCATGACCACAGCATCATGAACTCCGGGTATCCCCTTAAGTTTTTCCTGAACGGCAGCCATGTCGACTCTCTTGCCGCCGATCTTGACGATATCGTCCGCTCTGCCGCGCAGGATGAAACGGTTCTCTCCGTCCGGATCAGCGCAGTCTGCCGTGACAAAGAAACCGTTACCGTTCCGGGGAAGTGTCGGAGAGAGAAAGTCCGACTGGACGCAAAGGCTCCCATCACGAATCTTCCAATCGACTGGATCCATGGGAACCCATGATTCTCTGTCGAGAAAACGGCGCCTTGTCGCCACGCCACCCGTTTCCGTCGAGCCATATACTTCGGTAACATCTACACCTGTTTTTTCCCGAAAAAAGAGGGCATCCTCCCTGTCCAGAACTCCCGCCGACGAAAAGGCCATCCGCAGATGGAAGCGCTGCAGGGCGTCCTTTTTCAGGACCCGATAATGCACAGGAACGCTGACCAGGACGGTTGCCTTATGTTCCTGTGCGGCTAAAAGGATCTCTTTGGGGAAGGTATAGATTCCAGGGAGAACACGGGCGGAGCTGACCAATGGAATCAATACGGAAAAGAGCAGGCCGTAGATGTGGTACGGTGGCACGGTTGAGAGAAACAGATCGTCTTTCATGATGCCGAATGTGTCGGAATGGTATCGGGCCTCGGCAAGCATGTTCCGTGGCGTTTTGGGCCAAATTTTCGGTTTCCCCGTAGAGCCGCCTGTAAACAGAATGAGAAAAGGTTCATCAGGATCACGAACGGCGTCCGGAAGAGCAAAGCCATGGGGTGGTATTAAAGATGTGTCAATTACATGCGGTCCGGACGGAAGATCACCCGAGCCGTCGGTGAGAAAAAAGGTCGGAGACAGGGCTTCCATAACTTCCTCAAGGGCCTGACGGGAGCGGGCATAGGGCAGAACAAGCCGGGGGCCGCCGCTGCCGAGGGAGGCGATCAGGGCTGCGGCAAGAAGGGCCTTGTCTTCGCTGCATAGACAAATTGTCGGTTTGCTGACATTCGAAGCCTTTGCGATGTGATAAAGGCCTGCCGCCAACCGATAGATGTCTCCGTAAGTACGTCCTCCGAGTATGAAGTCTTTGTCCGGATCTGCGGGCAGGGAGAGGAATTTCCTATTCCAGTCCGGATTTGTGATACTGTTTTTCCCAAGAGGATTCGTCAACATAAAATATTTGGATAGTTTCCTTTCCCAGGCACGACCTCAGGCAACGTTGTTTACGGACAAGCTCTTAACTTCTGAAGGTTACAAGGGCAGCATCGATAATTCCCCTTGACATCCTTAAGTTTTTCCCTTTTAAGTAGGTCCCGTCTTGTAGCATGATTGGAAGGATTTGAATATCAATAAATAAAGATCTTGTCCGTAAATAACGTTGCCTGGGATGCGAGCCGGTAAGGATTATTTACGGACAAGCTCGAAGATAATATGTATGGATATAGAAGCGCTCATCCCCCACCGCGACAGAATGAAGCTCCTCGATGAGGTCGTATCCGTAAACGAGAATATCGCCGTTACCTCGGCCAGGGTTTCCGATCGTTGGCCTCTTTGTCAGGGGAATTACGTCGATCCCGTCGTACTCATCGAGATTGTGGCGCAGACTGCGGCTCTTCTCATCAGTTGGAAGAAAGGGATTAATACGGGCGGCAGCGGGCGCGGATGGATCGTCGGCATCAAGAAAGCAGACTTTTTTGTGGACCGGATCCCTCTGGATGCGGTACTTATCACGACGGTTAAGGAGCTGTATCATATCGACCGTTATAATGTCCTGGATGGCGAGGTTACCGCAGAAGCAAAACTGTTGTGCCGTGTCCAGATTCAGGTGTTCCGTGAAATTGACGAAGATAAAGTATGATGAAGGAGGGGGATGACATGAACGAAGAGCAAATTGCCCTGGTGACCGGCGGCAGTCGCGGTATCGGCCGCGCGATAGCGATTGAACTTGCCGCAGCCGGCTACGGGATCATTTTTACTTATAAATCAAACGATCAGGCGGCTGAGGAAACCCTCGACATGATTCGCTCAAAGGGGGGCCGGGTGGAAAAAATCCGGTTCGATGTAGCAGACTCGAAAGAAGCAGCTCCCATCATGAATGAGATTGTCGCGCAGCACAGTAACATCCGCATTCTGGTCAATAATGCCGGAATCAATGCCGACGGCCTGTTCATGATGATGCCGGAGAAAGACTGGGATGCGGTCATCCAGACGACCCTCAAGGGCTTCTACAATGTGACGAAGCCGATTGTAAAAATGATGGTCAGGAAGAAAAAAGGTTCTATTGTCTCCATATCGTCTGCATCGGCCCTTATGGGCAACAGGGGACAGGCCAATTACGCAGCGGCGAAGTCCGGACTGATTGCGGCGAGCCGTGTCTTGGCAGCGGAGGTCGGCAGATTGGGCGTTCGGGTCAATGTCGTTGCGCCGGGGTTGATCGATACGGATATGATCAAGGGCGCCCCCGTGGAAAGAATCAAAGATTTCATCCCCATGGCGAGGATCGGCAAGCCGGAGGAAGTGGCAAAAGTCGTCCGTTTCCTCTGTTCCGAGGATGCCTCTTATGTTACGGGGCAGGTTATATCCGTCAATGGCGGGATGTTTTAATGCACTGTTTGAAAAAATATTGTTTCATCATTTCTGTTCTTCTTTCCTGTGCCTTCCTGTTGGGATGGGCGGATAGCTGGGAAAGCATTCAGAAGGAATCGGCAAAGATAAAGTCCCTCAAAGCTCAATTTACCCAGTCGAAGCATATGAAAATCCTCGCCAGGCCCCTTGTTTCAAGGGGGATTTTTTATTTCCAATCACCCGATTCGGTCCGCTGGGAATACGTCTCCCCGGTGAAGAGTATTCTCTTGATGAACAGGGATGGGATCAGAAGGTACACCCAGGGCAGCAGAGGCATTACGGAGGATAAATCTGGATCGCTACAGTCGATGCAGGTAGTTCTTAAGGAGATTGGCCAGTGGAGTAAGGGGCAGTTCTCAACGAATGAACATTTCACGGCGGTCCTGAAAAAGGGCAGCGAGCCGATGATCATCATGACCCCCAGGGAGAAGGGCCTTGCCGCCATGATCTCGCGCATTGTCATCACCCTTTCTTCAGACAGGCCGGGCATACTGAAATCGGTGAAAATATTTGAGAATGAGGGAAATTACACCCTCTTTGAGTTCAGCGATGTGCAGGTCAATGAAAAGATCGCTGAATCGTTGTTCCGGGATGCATGATGGAAAATGGTTGCAAGGTGGAACAAGCGAAGCGGTTCCACCAAATGGAGATGATCCCACCGCTCAGATATGGATTCGCTCTGATGATGATGGCGTCATTTCTCTTTTCGTGCAGCCGCCTCCCTGTGATCAAACCTGCGGAACCGTCGGCAGCAACGGCGCTTATCGAGCAGTGTCGGCGGCCATATCCCTCTGTCCCCTATCGTTTTGTTCATGCGATAGAAGTAATATTGCCGGGTGGATCATCGGGAACCATGATGGGCGCTACCCTTATTGATCCCAAGGCGGCGGCTGTCCATAGTGTGATTATGACCCTGGAAGGATTTGTTGTTTTTGACGGCGCCTATGATAAGGATGTTCATGTTGATCGGGCGGTGCCGCCCTTCGATAAGCCCCATTTCGCAAAGAATATGCTAAAGGATGTCCGCCTGATGTATCTGGCGCCGGAAGGACGGCCGGTGAAAGTCGGCTTTCTTGAAGATGGAGCTGTGATCTGCCGGTATACGGGGAATGATAATCATATTGTGGACGTTATAGTTCATCGGGACGGGTCCTGGGAGATCGATACGTACAGCGAGAGTGAAGAAATAAGGCGACGGATCAGGCTCGGTTCCGTCCGGAATGGAATTTCGGAGACGGTTGAGTTGAATGGTTATGAAGCTTGGGGCTATACACTGCGGATGAGGCTGATCAGCGCGGATCCTGTTGTGCAGGAGGCAGCGCCGGTGATCCCGAAGCGCCAGCTTGATGAATAATCGCGAACCCATCCCCACCCTAACCCTCCCCTTGAAGGGGAGGGAAATTACAACGTAATGGATTCAATAGCATACGAGGGCATTTTCAGGTGAAATTTAAGCTGATCTATCCCCAGTGGAGAAAGCTTGACGGCCAGACGGAGTTTCATCTGCCCCCTCATGGGCCAGTCGTCTTTGCTGCCACCATACCGGATGATGTGAATGTCACCTTTGTGGACGAAAACGTGGAGGCCATCGATTTTGATGATTCCCCGGATTTTGTCGGCATCTCCATGATGCTGACCAGCCAGGTAAAGCGGGCCTGGGAGATCGCCGATCGGTACCGGCAAAGGGGAATCAAGGTCATCTTTGGCGGCATCGCGACGATGCTCCATGCCGAAGAGACGATGCTCCACGCCGATGCCGTATTCCTCGGCGAAGCGGAAGGCCGGATGGAGGATGTATTTCGGGACTTCCGGGACAACCGTCTGAAGAAGTGCTACGACTACACCCTGGATTTTCCTGCCATTGAGTCCGTCGGTCCAGCGCGGAGATCCATATTGAACCGCGAGCTCTACTATTACAAGGGCGTGCAGATGGTGGACCTTGTCCATGCCTCGCGGGGATGCCGGTTCAACTGTTACCCCTGCTGCGTCAGTTTCCTGGGCGGCAGGACCTTCCGACCCCGGCCTTACGACAAGGTCATCGAAGAGCTTGCCGGCATCGATAATAACCGTCTCTTCATGGTCGATAATTCCCTTGCCCAGGATAAGAAGTGGGAAATGGATCTCTTTCGGGAGATGATACCACTCAAAAAGAAATGGTGCTGCCATCCCATCGAGGATGACGACGAGGTCCTCGATCTGGCTGTCCAGGCAGGCGCCTGGTATGTCTATCAGGCCGTCTTCGATACATCCGATTACATCCGGGATCGCATCAAGCGCTATCACGACCATGGGATCGGTGTGGAGGGGACAATCCTGTTGGGTCTTGACCACCATACGGAAGACTATATCAAGGAGATGATCGACTTTCTCCTGGAGGTGAACATGGACCTTGCGGAATTCACCATCCTGACGCCATTCCCCCATACCAGGGCCTTTGACGATCTTAAGCAGGAGGGGAGAATTCTGTCCTACGACTGGAATGATTATACCTGCGACCGGGTCGTCTTTCAACCGAAGAATATGTCGCCCGAGCGGCTCCGGGAGCTCTACGATTATGCCTGGGAGACTTTTTACCGGCACGAACCGCAGAGTTACAAGATGTTTAAACTGATCAAGAAGGTTATGATGAAGGAAAAGGAAGATGGCACCTTCAAACAGCGAAGGCGGGATCTCATCTCCCAGGAATTTGGGAAATAACAATTGAAAGTGGAAGCATGAGCAAGAAAGAAGTTGTTGCAGTCGATGGCGGACAGATAAGCCTTGAGCGGATTGCGGCCGTCGCCAAGGGTGATGCGTGCGTCAGGGTCGGCACGGATACGGAATTCGTGAAACGCATGGAGCGGACGCAGGAACTGGTGATGGCCGCCGTGCAAAACGGCGTTCCCCTGTACGGTGTGAATACGGGATTCGGAAAGTCATGCAGCAAACGGGTTCCCGTTGGGACGACCTCCAGAAAGGTCGTCAGTCCCATCGCCTTTCACGGTTGCGGGACCGGCGAGCCCCTTGGTATCGAGGAGACGCGGGCGGCCATGTTGTGCCGTATGATCTGCCTGGCAAGGGGCAACTCCGGAGTATCCATTGAGCTTCTGGAGCAAATGGCGTCCTTTCTCAATCTCGGCATTACGCCGGTCGTTCCGGCGGAGGGCTCCGTCGGCGCTTCGGGTGACCTGACCCCCATGTCCTATATCGCCGCCTGCCTGGAGGGAGAACGTGAGGTATTTTACCGAGGTCGCCGTATGCCTGCCCTGAAAGCAATCAAGCTGGCCAAATTGACGCCTTACCGGTACGGTGCGAAAGAACCCCTTTCCATGATCAACGGTACATCGACCATGACGGGGATTGCCGTCATGGCTGTCGTCAGGGCAAGGAGAATTCTCCATGCCGCCATCGGCGCCACGGCGCTGAGCGTCCATGCCTTCAAGGGCAAGGTTCATCATTTTCACCCCCTCATCAGTGAAGTCAAGCCGTTTCCGGGGCAGATTTTCGTCGCTGAAAAGCTGCGAAATCTCTTAGAAACGAAGAAGCCCCTGACCGGCCTCGAGGACCATGAACTTGGCGCCCTGCAGGACCCCTATTCGATACGCTGCACCCCGCAGATTGCCGGTGTTCTCTTCGATGCCCTGGCCTGGATTGAAAAGTGGGTGGAGATAGAGGCGAACAGCTCGAACGACAATCCGATCTTTGATCCCGATACGGGTCAGCTCTACATGAGCGGCAATTTCTACGGCGGTCATATCGCATTTGCCATGGATTGTCTGAAATCGGCGGTGGCGGCAATAGCCGACATGTCGGACCGCCAGATTGTCCTGCTTGTAAATCCCCAGACCAATCGCGGGCTTCCGGCCGATCTTGTCGGTGCAAAAGGCGACGACATGCTGGTGAACCACGGTTTCAAGGCCATATCCATAACGGCAACGGCACTGTGCGCCGAGGCGCTCAAGGCCACCATGCCTGCCGCCTCTTTTTCGCGATCCTGCGAATCCCACAACCAGGATAAGGTAAGCATGGGAACCATCGCCGCGCGAGATGCCCTGCGGATCTGCACCCTTACGGAGAGGATTGTGGCCATCCATCTTCTCGCTGCGGCTCAGGGTTGCGAATTGCGCAAGAATTATAAAGTCCGGCCGAGGATTGCGGCATTGATCGGCAACATCAGGTCTCTGGCTGACGGCATCATCGATGACCGGCCGATGGACAGGGATATTGAAGCTGTCGCCAGGGCCATATCCGCCACGGACATGTTTGCGCCGCCCGGCGATTCAGGGTAGAGGGGGGCTTTATGGCGGAGAATCAACCGCGGAGTTTTGAGGTAGAAGGCCGGGTGGCATTTTACGAGTTAGACCCCATGCGGATTGTCTGGCATGGCAATTATTTCAATTATTTCGAGGACGCAAGAAGCGCCCTGCTTGCCCATTATGGTATTGACCTCAATGAATATTTCGCAAGGTCGCAATGCCTGTTTCCCATCATCAGGACATCTTCAAAGCATATCTATCCCCTGAGATACGGGGATGAATATATCTGCAAAGCCACCTTAGTTGAGGTAAAGACAAAGCTTGTCATCGATTTTGAAATCAGGCTCAAAAGGGATGGAAGGATTTGTACCCGCGGCAGGACTGAGCAGGTGACGGTAAAAGCGCCGGAGATGGAGATTATCTTCAACATCCCTGATGAAATTCGCCGGGCCCTGGGGTTTTAATGGCGGATGTAGATTTTTGTAATGCCTTGGTTACGGGTGTTGAGCGCGTGACCGCATGGTCTGGAGCCACCCCAATTGTCCTGACGGCGGGGCATAGTGGAAAATGAAAAACGGCGAACGATGTCGTCAGTTCGCTAATTACATCATATAGTTAACCTCTGCCGGAGCTCCGGCAGAGAATTTTGGCCGGAGGTAAACGATCCCAAAAGTTTCAAATATTCTGATGTCTCGACACAACGTGAATGGTAAATTAATACCGAATACCGGTTTCTGTTGACATCGCAACCTATCGTAGCCATAAGTTATTGTGGTAATTTGTCCGCGCTTAGCGGTTTAAAGATGCCGATATTAAGCGGTCTAAACGATGTTCGCGATGAAGAAAGACAATATGAAACTACTTGAATTAGCACTAAAATGCCCAAACTGCGTGGTGAGTGTGATGGGTGATCACGCCGGCGAAGGTGTTGTTGAAATCTTTAAAAGAAAAAAAGCAGACATTGAGCGACTGGGATTAACATTTTGGCTTATGAGATCTCCAAAGGCGCGGCCACCTCAAATACAGAAGCTTACAAAAACGGTTCCAATATACACAATATTTATCGCACCAGCAGCAAAGGGTGGTGCGCGACCAACTACAGAAGAAATCGCTGCAAGAGAATTCTCAAGCGACGGAATAATATGGCATCAGTTTCCTGGTGGCTTAAGCCCCGTTACAGGCAAGTTAGATGGTAGTGCAGCAGCCCTTGTATTTGACATGATGTCAACCGATGTCAGCGGCGTATTGGATCTTTGGGATTACGCGGATGCGAAAGACATTAGCAATCCCCTGAAATTCATACTAGGCTGTTCAACGGTGTGCGCCGTGCGAAAGGACACGAAATCACATCCAGAAAGAATGAAGTCGCGCCATCGTGAAATTGTCGCAGTTGCGCGACTTGCAAATCCATACTGTGTCTGGGTGCGATAAATCGCTAACTGGCCGCTAGAGCCGTTCGGTGGGTAGCCATGATCGATAAGGCGAGCAAAATGACTAAGAAAAACCTGGGATTGATGATGGAATGGCTTCGGCCAGCCGGCATAGGAATTGCCATTTTTTTCGCCTTCTATTTGGGCAAGGACGCGATATCACGATTTCATATAATGGGGCCATTCGTAGTAATGCTCATGTCCGGCACAGTGGCCTTTGAATCTCTGATCATGGGCGAAGTGGCCTCTGAGAAAATTGGCTATAAACCCAATCGGGCATATCAAATTCAATCGGGTCTTGCCAATGCGGCCACAGCCATCACGGCCTTGCTTGTTTTTATTCTGGATTGGGGGCGATATGCGGATGCTACCATAGTGACCGCAATGTTGCTGTTCTTTACTTTCTCGGCTGTAAATCATGCTGTTACAGCCATCATGGAACGGAACATGAAACCGGTCAATTTACTGCGTCCGGCCATGGCTTTGTTGTTGATTGGCTTTCTGCTTCCACCCATGATCAAAGCGCTGACTCAGTAAAGCTTGGCATAGCATGTATGAGAACACACCCCGAACCAAATAAATCCACCGGCCCTCGTTCCTCGCGCCAGGTAGAACCGAAGCCGAAGGCTAGGAGAAGGGCAAGAGCGTCGTCGCTTAAAGATAATGCTTCGGGAGGGTCTTGGGCAATGACGCCATAAATAATGGAATCCTTGACTTTTATGTTGAATGTAATTACAATGTAGTAACCATTCAGTCAAGGAGGTAAAATAATGAGAGCACACATTGTAAAAATAGGAAATTCCCAAGGAATCCGCATTCCAAAACCATTACTTGATCAAACGGGAATTGTGGATGACGTTGAACTTGAGGTGGAGAAAAACCAAATTATTATTCGCCCGATCTCAAATCCAAGGCCAGATTGGGATAATGCTTTCAGAACAATGGCCAAAAACGGTCATGACATATTGATAGACGGAGACGATAATATCTCAAATTCCTGGGATGAAGAGGAATGGCAATGGTAGTGAATCGATTCGATGTATATTTGATAAATCTTGATTCTACCGTTGGTTCTGAAATTCAGAAAACACGACCTTGTGTGATTATTTCGCCGGATGAAATGAACCGGCATATACACACCGTCATAGTTGCCCCGATGACGACTGCCGGGAAAGAGTATCCCACGAGAATAACTTGCGAATTTAAAGAAAAAAAGGGACATATTGTGCTAGATCAGATACGAACAATAGACAAAAAGCGACTTATAAAAAAACTCGGCACTCTTGATTCAGATACCCAGTTAAAGGTTATTTCCGTCTTGCAACGGCTATTTGCATTTTGAGATGGCCCAATCTGTTAGTGTATCTGACCCTGCTTGCCGGCACACAGTCGGTTATTATGGCCCTGGCGCGAGAGATGAAAGAGAAAAACGATGCAGACTATCGATAGAATGCGCCAAACTCGAACCGGCATTTGAAAGGGCTATGGCAGCAGGGGGGTTAGCTGAGGATATGAGCAGGTGACGGTAAAAGCGCCGGAGTTGGAGATCGTTTTCAACATCCCTGAAGAAATTCGCCAGGCCCTGGGGTTTTAATGACGGATGCGGATCTTTGTAATGCCTTGGTTACGGGTGTTGGGCATGTGACCGCATGGTCCGGAGCCACCCCAATTGCCCTGACGGCAGGGCATAGTGGAAAATGAAAAACGGCGAACACTGTCGTCAGTTCGCTTATTACATCATATAGTTAACCTCTGCCGGAGCTCCGGCAGAGAATTTTGGATGATGGTAAACGATCCCAAAAGTTTCAAATATTCTGATGTCTCGACACAACGTAAATGGTAAATTAATGCCGAATACCGGTTTCTGTTGACATCGTAACCTATCGTAGTCATAAGTTATTGTGGTAATTTATCCGCTCTTAGCGGGTTAAAGATGCCGATATTAGGCGGCCTAAACGATGTTGGGCGAGAGAAAAATTGGAAGACAGCTCCAACGCCATGTTCGGAGAAGCCAAAATCGGACGCCGATGATCCGGGTAAGAAGACATGAGTATACGAACCCACAGCAAGAGCGAGGAAGCAGCTTATGGTAGCAGGTAGAACCAAGTTCAATCCGCGAAATCTGATGGAGTTGGCCATTGAGGTCATGCGCCAATCTGTGCCTGAGCCTCGGACTGATGGCAAAGTCGATCCGAAAGTGGGCGCGGTGCTGTACAAGTCCGACGGCACGATTGAGACGGCTTACCGAGGTGAACTCCGGCATGGTGATCATGCGGAGTTCACGCTTCTCGAACGGAAAAACCGGGGCAACAAACTGGATGGTTCGATTTTATTCGCAACACTGGAGCCCTGCGCGAAGGGCGCGCGGAAGTATCCGAAACTGTCTTGCGCGGAGCGAATCTTCCTGGCCCGCATCAAGGAAGCTTGGGTCGGAATTCAGGACCCTGACCCGACCGTTGCGCGCAAGGGCATCGGGTACTTGATACGCCATGGTGTAACTGTACACATGTTTGACCGTGATCTTCAGGAGGTCATCGAGGAGGAGAACAAGGATTTCCTTGAACAGGCGACGGAACGGGCTGCTGAGATTGAAGAGGAACCGTTGAGAGTCGCTCTTTCTTACCTGGAAAACAGGCTACCGGCCGCAGAACTTGTTAACTTCTCTTCTGACGCTCTGGAAACGTACCGTCAGAGAGCAAAGATCGCAGATGCCGTTGGTTCAGATGCATTCAATCGGCGTCTTCTTCGGCAAGGCCTTCTGAAGGAAGAAGGCGGCGTTCTGGTTCCGACGGGATTCGGATTCCTCCTGTTCGGCATAGAGCCACGGACGCTTATGCAGCAAGCCGGGTTACTTGGTCTTATCCGTTACCCCAATGGTACATCGGAGCGCCGCGAGTTCGATGAGCCAGCAGTGATGATCCCCGACCAAGTTGAGAAATGGCTCAAAGATAAGCTTCCCAATGTATTTAGCCGAAACCAAACACATCGGCAGGAACGCCCGGCTCTGCCATTCGAGATGGTTCGCGAGGCAGTGGCCAACGCACTCATACATCGCGACTACAGTATTGAAGGTGCCAAGTGCCAGATCGTGGTGACCGAGGACACTATTGCGGTTCGGAGCCCCGGAGGACCACCGTTGCCGATCACCTTGACGCAGCTTCAAGACTTCAGTGCTCCTATGCTGAGCCGGAACCCCGAGCTCCACTTCGTGTTCGCGCGAATGGACATGGCGGAAGAACAGGGCCTCGGTCTGGCTTCGCTTCGCGATCGAGCAAAGGAGCTCGATCTACCCTGGCCACGTTACACCTGGGACGATCCATATCTTGTTCTTACGCTGTACCTGTCAGCGGAGGGTGTGACAAAGGCTCTTGGCGAGGAGACTCTCAAGACCCTGAGCAAGTCGGAACGGACGGGCTGGCAGTGGCTTGCCGCCCGCGGCAAGGTAAAATCTGGCGAATATGCCGAGGCTATGGGTATTGAGGGAAGAACTGCCCGGCGTCACTTGGGGCATTTTGAGGCGCTTGGGCTTGTGAAAAAGACCGGTTCCGGCCCTTCCCAAATGTACGAGGTTAAATAGTGCATATGCGGACATTGACCCGGACAGAATGTCCGGATAGGCATCGACACGGTTGGTAAGATCGGCTATGCGGACATTGACCCGGACAGAATGTCCGGGTCAAAACTGAAAAAGAGGTCACCAAAAGCCCGTTACTGCCGAGGACGTGCTCCCGGTTGTTGCGGACACGGACATAGCAGGCACTCTGTAGGAGTATTTTGTTTGCCCAACCGAGCCTTGCAGCCGACGCCAAGGATGGCGCGGTTGAAGGCTGAAGTTATGGCAAGGAAACATATGAACCGATCTGGACGTCACGCATTCTCCTGCCGAGAGACTTATGGCCAAGATAGGTAGAAATGATCCGTGTCCATGCGGTAGCGGGAAGAAGTACAAAAAGTGCTGCCTCGACAAGAAGCCCCGTGAGCATGTTGTGATGGTGGGGTCATCTGAGCCTCTTCACGGAATTCACTATGACAAAGAAAAGATGGAGTTCACTGGCCTTACGCTTGATGATCGGTTAATAAAGCCTGTTGTTACCTATTCTCAGACCCACTATAAGACCGATTCTGGGAAAGAAAAGGTCATTACTCGAATCCAAGACAAAGTTGTCCCCAGTGAAGCGGACATCATGAAACATTTGTCTTCATCTTTCGATCTGATTATTGCCATAGACACAAATACGAAAGCAATTGGGGGCGAAAGAGTATCTGTTACTGGTATCGTGCATTGTATCTTACAGGAGTTACCTGAGCCGGGCGCCTATTATGCCGACTTTCCGTGGCATGGCGCAAGCATGTTTCGAAACTGCCCGGACGCGGTACATCCAGAGAAATACGGTTGGATAATTGAGATACAGCGAATCAACCACGAACCCCAAAATAGGCTGAAGAGGTTCGCCATCGTAACCGACCATGACCTAGATAATCACATATCTTACAACGACAAGAAACTGCCGATTCTTGGAGAATTCTATTTGCCGGACAATTTTGTACTTATGTATGGGAGAGGCGATGGTCCGAATCAAAGCCTCTTGAATTACGTCGTAAAACAATCCGACAAGGAATCAACAGAAGTACTTAAAATGCTGGAACAAACCGGCTATTACGAGTATGGGGACACAAAACTTGCGATTGACCAAATCCCGGTACCTGTTTTGTAGAAGACCATGCGTACAAAATACAGCCATAACCAATAAGGATTGATGAGACCTGCGAGGTCGCATTCAATCCTTTGTTCAAGTAGGCGCGGTCATCATAATCATATAGGGTAAAGCTTCGCAGGGGTGTTGGGATAGAGAGGAAGAACGGAATACTATAGAGTAGCGGCGAGGCAATTTGCTGGCATTTTCAACGGGCGATCATTGTTATTCATGTCAAATATGTCGAAGATGATGAGAAAATGTTTTTGAAAATGATAATACCAAACAGCAAGGCAACAAAGAAGTATTTGTGAGGCAAAAGATGAGAAAAGTGCAATACATCGATAAGGAAGAAATGGAATTGGCAAAATCGCTTGAGGCCGAAGAATGGGTCTCCGATCTCACCAAAAAAGAAAAGAAGCAGTATGAGGAATATGCCCGCAATAGCTTGACCAAACAGAAAAGGATCAACATCCGAATGACCGAGCGAGACCTAAAGAAAATCCAGGCAAAGGCGATTGAGGAAGGTCTCCCCTACCAATCTCTCATCTCTATGCTGATTCACAAATATAACGAAGGGAAAATATCCGTTCAAGAGTGGCATAGCAAAGGCGTGCCGCCAATTGCCGATAAATCCGGCTCCGGCTGATTTTTTCGTTCGGTGGGTAGCCATGATCGATAAGGCGAGCAGAATGACTAAGAAAAACCTGGGATTGATGATGGAATGGCTTCGGCCAGCCGGCATAGGAATTGCCATTTTTTTCGCCTTCTATTTGGGGAAGGACGCAATATCACGATTTCATATAATGGGGCCATTCGTAGTAATGCTCATGTCCGGCACAGTGGCCTTTGAATCTCTGATCCTAGGCGAAGTGGCCTCTGAGAAAATTGGCTATAAACTCAATCGGGCATATCAAATTCAATCGGGTCTTGCCAATGCGGCCACAGCCATTACGGCCTTGCTTGTTTTTATTCTGGATTGGGGGCGATATGCGGATGCTACCATAGTGACCGCAATGTTGCTGTTCTTTACTTTCTCGGCTGTAAATCATGCTGCTACAGCCATCATGGAACGGAACATGAAACCGGTCAATTTATTGCGTCCGGCCATGGCTTTGTTGTTGATTGGCTTCCTGCTTCCACCCATGATCAAAGCGCTGACTCAGTAAAGCTTGGCATAGCATGTATGAGAACACACCCCGAACCAAATAAATGTACCGGACGCTCGTTCCTCGCACCGGTGGTCTTTATGAATAAAAAGGCGAACAACTCACTGAACCTGAACCGCCGGGCTACGAGTGGCAAGGATTGGCTGTCGATGTTGTTGCTTGGTGCTGCATAAGGTTGCCGTTATGTTGGAGGTCTCCCGGGTGAAAGGGTTTTGATGACGGATTCGGATTTTTGTAATGCTTTGGTTACAGGTGTTGAGCGCGTGACCGCATGGTCCGGGCTTCTGGACCGCATTAATGTCTTTCCCATTGCCGACGGCGATACGGGCCGGAATCTCGTGATCAGCCTCGTTCCCCTGCGGGGTGTGGCAACGGACCGACAGCGTACCGCCCGTGATTTAATGCTTTCGGCGCGGGGAAATTCGGGGAATATTGCCGCCCGGTTCTTCGACGCCTTTATCCGGGCAGACGCGCCCGGAAAGATTACTGAGGCCATCAAGCGGGGCCGCGATCAGGCCTGGCAGGCCGTCGGCGATCCTCAACCCGGCACAATGCTCACCTTTTTCGATGGTCTTGTCGAGGCCGTCGGGCCGGAACCCCCTACTATCGACAGGGCATGGGCCAAGGATATCATTGACCATCTGGTTGAGGTTGTCCGTGGCACAACGGCCATGCAGCCGCGCCTGCGGGAGGCTGGTGTCGTCGATGCCGGCGCCCTGGGCATGTTTCTCTATTTCGACGGTTTTTTGAATGCCCTGACGGGCCACACCGCGGATTTGTGCTCCGTCGCTTCCGTCTTTGGCGACAGGCTCCGTCTCCGGCAGCCTCTCCATGATGCCGCCGAATCGGGATACTGTGTGGACATGATTCTTTCCCGCCATGAAGGGGCAGAGAAGGAAATCAGCGATCTTTGCGGGGAAGATGAAAGCGTGGTGGTGATCCGGGATGAAAATATTGTCAAGATACACCTCCATACCCGGGACCGCGATCTGGTGAGGAGCCGGATCGGGGCCGTGGGCGATATTATTCGCTGGTCCGATGACGATCTGGGAGAGCAGACGGCGGCTTTTCAGAAGTCCCGGGTATCACGGGCCATCCATGTCATGACCGATGCGGCGGGCTCAATGACCCGTGAGCAGGCTCAGGCCCTGGACGTGACGCTTTTGGACAGCTACATCACCCTTGGCGGCAGCTCCCTGCCGGAGAGCTCCCTGACGCCGGAGATCCTTTACGAGGCCATGCGCAAAGGGGCGCCGGCCTCGACCTCCCAGGCCTCCGTGTTTGAGCGGCATCAGTTCTATCAGAGCGCGCTTGGCCTTTACGGGAAGGTGCTGTATCTGTGCGTGGGGTCGGTCTTTACGGGCAATTACGATACGGCGCTCAGGTGGAAGGCGGATCATGATCCAGATGATCGCCTGGTTGTCATGGACACGGGGTGCGCAGCGGGCCGCCTGGGGCTCCTATCCACAGTGACGGCAGGGTTCGCCGGGCGAACGGACGACCCAGACGAGGTCGTGGCCTTTGCCAGAGGTGCGGTGGCGCGCTGCCGGGAGTATCTCTTCGTTGACCGGTTGCAATACCTGGCCGCCGGAGGGCGGCTGTCGAAAACGGGAGCCTTCTTTGGTGACATGCTGCACATGAAACCGGTCATCAGCCCCCAGGCCGACGGGGCCAAAAAAGTCGGCATGGTCAGAAACCGCCGCGATCAGAAGTCCTTTGCCTTCAAGCAGTTGGCAGGCGCCCTGAAACATGATTCGCCGTCCGTCATCTGGCTGGAATATACGGACAATAGAGAATGGGTGGAGGGATTCGGGGAAGAAGTCAAAAGGAAATATCCGGAAGCGGAGGTTACGGTCAAGCCCCTGTCCCTGACCACGGGCGTGCATATGGGTCCGGGGGCGTGGGGGATTGCGTTTTTTGCCGATGAATAACTCAGGAATCGATAACAGCCGCGTGGCGGTCGTCATACCCGTCTACAACCATGAAGGGAAGGTGGCCGGTGTCATCGAGGAAGCCCGGAAACTTCCCTGGCCCCTAATCGTTGTCGATGACGGATCGACCGACGGCACCTACGACCGGATCAAGGAAATCCCTTCCATTACCGTCGTCCGGCATGATCGAAACCGGGGGAAAGGGGCGACCATTCTGACCGGCTTTGCCGTGGCGGCGCCCCGGGCGGACTGGGCCGTCACCATCGATGCCGATGGCCAGCATCATCCCGAAGATGCGTGGAATCTCATCCGGGTTGTTCCCCCCGGCGTCAGGGCCATCGTGGTCGGCCAAAGGGAAGGGATGGACCACCGTAACGTGCCCTGGTCGAGCCGGTTTGGCAGGAAATTTTCCAACTTTTGGGTCCGGGCGTCAGGTGGTCCGGATATCGGGGACACCCAAAGTGGCTTCCGGCTCTATCCCCTGCCGGAGGCCATGGACCTCGGTGTTCGCTCCCGGCGTTTCCAGTTCGAGGTGGAAATCCTGGCCCGTGCCAAATGGCGGGGCCTCTCCGTGCTTTCAGCGCCCGTGGGGGTGACCTATCAGCGGTCAGGCGAACGGGTTTCCCATTATCGGGGTTTTGTCGATTTTTGCCGGAACACGGGCACATTCAGCCGTTTAATCTTCACGAGACTATGCATATTGCCCTTCGGGCGCGTATTCGGGCGCCGGGGCCGGTCCTGATTCATGCACCGGGTTTATGGGTAATCTCTTGAAGGGTATAAACCATGCCAAGTAAAAGGAATCCCATGCGGATCACCCTTGTCCATCCGACCGGTTCGAACTGGATCGACGGGAAAAAAGATGTGGCCGCCGTTGCCAACCGGATGGCGCCCCTCGGGATGCTCTCCCTTTCCGCCTATCTGAAGCGGGACGGCCACCGGGTCTTTTTGCACGACGGTCTTGGTCCGGACGCCCCCCCTGGCATCGAGGAAAATGTCAACGCCGTCCTTCGTTCCGAACCGGAGATTGTCGGCTTTTCGACGACGACCTCCAGCTTTCTTGATGGTTGCGATATGGCGGCCCGGATCAAGGAAGCCAATCCCCGGATCATCACCGTGTTTGGCGGCGTCCATGTGTCGGCCATCGGGGCGGCCCTGATGGCCGACTTTCCGGAGATCGACTATCTTAGTATCGGGGAAGGCGAGGCGACGCTCTCCGAACTTGCTTCGGGTGTTGAACCGGCCGGGATCGACGGGCTGGTCTGGCGCGACGGCGGGGAAATAGTCACCAATCCGCCGCGGCAGCCCCTCCCGGATCTGGATCAACTGCCCTTTCCCGATTATGAAGGTCTCCGGGGATTCCCCCGGCGGTATAATCTTCCCCTCTTCAGCTACATCGGCACCCCCGGCGCCACCATGACGACGAGCCGTGGCTGTCCGTACCAGTGTTCATACTGCGACCGCTCGGTTTTTCAGCGCACCTTCCGGTACAACAGCCCCGCCTACATCTATGCGCATATGGGGTATCTGCGAAGGCGCTTCGGGGTCCGGCACATCAACATCTACGATGATCTCTTTACCCTCAACCGGGGCCGGATTACCGAGCTGTGCGAGCTTCTGATTGCAAAACCCCTGGGAATCCGGTTCAACTGCGCCGTCCGCGTCGGCCATGCAGACGACGGCCTCCTTTCAATGCTCCGGGATGCGGGCTGTCTCATGGTCTCCGTGGGCATCGAATCGGCAGATCCGGCGCTTCTGGAACGCCACAAGTCCGGTGTGGGCATAGAAGATGTTCAAGATACGGTGGCCCGAATCAAGGCCTGCGGCCTGCGGGTGAAGGGGCTCTTCATGATGGGGCTCCCCGGCGAGACGGAGGAATCAATCGCCAAAACGAGCGATTTTATCATGTCTCTGGGGCTTGACGATATGAATATGTCCAAATTTACGCCTTTTCCCGGAGCGCCCATCTGGTCAATCCTGAACGAGGAGGGGGTTTTTCATGAAGACTGGCGGCTTATGAACTGCCTCAACTTCGTTTTCATTCCCAGGGCCATCGAATCCAGGGAGCGGCTGGACTATCTGTATAACCGGCATGTGAAGCGCTTCTACTCCGATCCAGTGTGGCGACGGACATTCGGCAGACGCATCTGGCAGCACCGCGGGAGCCTCCTTCACCTGCTCAGGCATCTACCCTCTTTTTTAGGAGCGAAAAGGGCATTCGAGCCGGACATCTGGAAAAAGGCCCTTTGAATTTCTTTGCAACAATTCCATCATTCCACTCCATGGAGTTCTTCTCTCTATGGAAAAGGATAGAAGTCTTACACGGCGAGAAAAAGATGATGGATGGTAAAGGAGCGATTTCCTAAATCATGCCGGGTTTCATCTATGGATGAGTCCAGCAATAAAAGAGATTTGATGAGTTGTTTTGGAGGCACAAGCCTGAGTTCTATAGCCTTTTTTTGAATTGCTTTGCCTACACCAGCGCGTGCGCTGTCTGTTTGCCCATTGAAGACATAAGCGAGCATGGCACCGTTTTCCATAAAGGGGGCATATTGGCCAAGGATGAAGCGCATCATTCCCTCATTTATATAATCAGAATATCCTGAAATAAATTGGCCCTTGGGTGAGTATGCATGTAACCTTTTTGCTTCAATGGCAAAATATACTTCGGAGCCAAGGCCAGAAGATACAAGAATATCTATTTCTCCCGCAGCGTAATCTGAATCATAATCATCGGAGAGAATTTCCTGTTTTGTATGAATAGCAAGAGGACCATCTCTGAATTCCGGAAGCTGTTTAAGACGGGCAGATAGTCTTCTGGTAATCCAATTTTCTTTATCATGGACAGTTTTTTTTCTAAGGATATTGCCAACTTGAATTATTGCTGAGAGAATAATGGGGATTTTGTCTTTTGGAAAAAGGCGTTTGAATTCATCGGCATCACTGCCCATCGCGAAGGCTCCTCTGCTGCATAAGGGCAATATCGCCGAAGATTCTTGCGGCGTCATTAAGAGCCGCTGTCCGTGTCCAATTTAATAGAATGTCTGCACGAACGATGAATATTTTCTTGCCATGAAAAAGGAAAATGTCTCGAACGTTTAAGAGGGTTCTATCCTTCCTTGACGAAGCGTCAAAGAGATCCTTCAAAACGATTGCCATCGGTCGCGATAGGGCTATTTCCCGATACGCAGACTCGGCTTGTGTGAGGATCAGTTTGATCATTGCCAGACCGGTATCGCTGTCCGTCATGCCTTCCGCTCGGACACGAGAACTTGAGCCTTCCGCATGAGCCCATTTGTTCAGCGTTGCGGTTAATGTGTCCGCATAAGCTTGAATCCCCCGGGTGTTATACGGCCTTACTTTTGTTTCTTCTAATTGATCAAGAGTGACTGTTTTCGGAGAATGCCATGTCGTTGGTGTTGAGCTGGGCTCGAAAATAGAAATCGTATCCTCGATAATGGCCATCTCTTGATCTGTGAGACCGAAGTAGCGGCAGATAAGAGGTTCCAGCTCTTTTTGAAATTTATCGACAAGTTTTTTACGATCGTGTTGCCATTGCTTGCGAATGTCCACATCTTTGGAATCATCATGGAACAATGAATGGCTTTTAGCATCGGTTTTCAGTCTGTCGTATACACGACTCAACTCATCGTGGAAACTGCGAAATTTTTTGGCTACATCTCTTACGATTTGTTCTGATTCTGGGGGAATGCTTTCGTTTCCCGGTAAGGGGAAAGGAATCCTCAGAAGCTCTTTGAGATGCACTTTATCTCTTTCACTGCCCCAGTTGGCGGCGGTATGAAACAGGAAGTACTTGGCCAAGTTAGAACGTAAATAAATCGTGAGAAACATTAACAAATCAGAATCTTCCCGTGGACCTGCAATAGATTGAAGAGAGTCTTGAAAGAGTATATCAAAGTCAGAGTAAGCTACTTTACCAAATCCTTGGCTGACGAGAACCATTGGGCCTTGGTAAATACGTCTATCTCGTGGTCTGTGTAAGCTCGGAAAGTGATCGCCTACCTTTTCGCAATCAAGAACACTTAAAATCAAGCATTTTGAGGCCCAGCATGGGGCTTTTGCTCCAATATATAGATCAGTTTTTTCCCACCACGAAGATTTTGGGTTTAGGCTTTTCCCTGATGTATTTGGCTGAAACCCCTGGCCTTTGATCCAACGTTTGCCTTCTCCTGGCACACCGGCCAATTCTGAAAGGGGCGGTAAGGTTTCAAGCAAATCAAGAAGCTTCTGATCCCTTGCTGTTCCCCAGAGGCGGCGTTTCCAAACGACCGGCGCTATTTTTGTTTGGGTAGCCGCTAGAATATCCGCAAGAGGTATCCAGGTACGAGATGAGGGGTTGATAGTGATGATGCCCTGCCGAAGACCATCACGGTTAAATTTCGGGGCAATATATTCGACTTTGTGCTGAGATAATCGCGGTGCTTCATTCTTAAAACGGGCGATGAATGCTGGGCACAATGCGTGCTGGAAAAGAAGAAAACTGTAATCTGCCAGTTGTAGGACCTTTTCCAAAGTTACTTGTTGAAGCCATCTAGCTTGGAAGACATCGGTCTGGTTTTGCAGGATTTTGGTTGGTAAAAGAAGACATCCGATCCCGCTTGTGCGCAGGCATTTGGGCGCCTTTTCCATGAAATATTGAGCAAGCTGCTTCGTTCCCCGTCCCTCCCATGGCGGATTACCTATAACACAATCAAATGCCTGCCCCCCGGGCGCCCCTCCGGCAATAAAATCTCTTCGATGAACAACGGGGATATCTGCATTAGGACGGTTGGGATCATCTCCATAATCCAGAAGTTTCGGCAGGGGGTGACCTGTTTTTTCGATATGTTGCTGGATATCGGGGGGAGAAAAAAAATCCAGATACGCCAAATAGAGGCTGAAACAGGCTATTCGACAGGCTGTTTCATTAATATCCATACCGCGAATCTGGCGGTCAAGGATCTTTTTAAGGGCTTCCGCCTGGGTGGCATAACCGGGAATCCGTTTTTGTTTATGAATCCAACGGCTTGCAAGGCGGTTGAACAGAATCACCAGGAATATGCCTGATCCGCATGCCGGATCGAGAAAAGACCAATTCTCGGCATCCGGCTCATCATGGATGGCCAAATCCACAACCATTTCGGCCAGAAAACGGGGAGTGTAAAATGCACCTTTTTCTCTCTGCTTATCTGGATCTTCAGCGGCCAAGAAATCCTGATAAATGGCGCTGATCGTTTCTACGGGGATCATCTTGAAATCATAGGGCCAGAACCCCAATGTCGCTTGCCCGCTTTTTACGTGGTGTCCTCCGATGAAATGGACCAGTTTCCCTATATGAGATGGTTTTATTTTACGCTTTTCCTCCTCAAGATCATGATCGAACATGTTGCCGTTGAATTTTTCCTTTAGATCCGAAAAGAGGCCGTAAAGATAATTAATCTTACCTTCCGGGGAGGAAAGTTTTGCCAATATGTCGGCAAGGAGCATCGTTCCAGTACGATCTTTGGCTGGCGTTCCTATGGGGTAAATACCCCGGTCAAGGAGATAGCAGAGAAACAACAGCCGCCCGATTAAGGCATGGACGTCGCTTGTTTCAAGACATTCATCTCCTTTGGTCAAGATGTCGCGCAAATCTCGGAGGTTGTCCAAAAGCCGTGAATCAACGGACTCTTTTGGATTGAAATGCTTTTCGTGTTGCTCATAATAATGGCCCGTTGCCAGGCTAAGGTACATGGATTGGATGCGCTGGACATAGTCGACTATTTGTAGTCTATCAATCAGAATCTTCTCAAGGTCTTCACTGTCTTGTTGATTTTTCGCCGGTTCTGCAAGTCCCGAGTAAATATAAACCGCTATGGGGTCCGCCAAAACCAGGACATTGGCAACGCCTTGATTCCAAAAAAGCTTTTGCAGCCTTAATTTTTCGTATTCTGAGAATGGCCCGGAGGATTCTCTGAGATAAAGAATAGGGCGACCATCCAGACAGAGTACGCCGTTAAGCTTTAGTTCCTCAAAGGCTCGTTTGATGACCGATACATATCCCCAAAGCTTGTCGTCATCTTTTTTGACGGCATTGAAAGAATTGTAGAATACCATTCCGCCGGGGGTTGGTGTGTGCGCCTGCAAAAAATCAGTCATGTGTGTTGAAGCATTCATTTTGTCACTATAAGCGCCGGAAGACCGCCTTGACCACACCTTGTATCATTAATTCCCCAAGGGGCGTCAAATTGGGATAGTTTGAATTTTCTGCCTTTAGATAATAAACTTTTTTATCTTTTGAAAGGGTTTTTATTGTATTTTCACCATCAATTAGCGCCACGACCACGTCTCCTTCACGAGGTACTGCTTCTGCATCCACCACGCCCCAATCTCCATCGTAAATTCCTCGGCTTGTCATGGAATCGCCTTTGATTCTCAGAGCAAACAATTTGTGACCGGTTGATCCTTTGAGGATTTTGGGATCAACAGCAAGAGTGCCGTTAAGATACTCGGTCACCTCATCGGGAAAGCCCGCAGGGATATGACCCAGGATCGGCACGGACACGGCACTTGGCTTAGGTTCCCGAATAGCTGATCCTATCCCGATTCCACGAGATAGTCTGGATCGACGTGTCAGATAGCCTTTTTTCTCCAAAGCACGCACATGATCTGCCGCTGCCCGTGGGCTCTTGTAGCCGAAATGCCCTGCAATCTCACGGTAAGTGGGAGAACTCCCTTCCTTGTCCATGTATTCCTGAATGAATTCGTATATGTTTGTTTGAATTTCCGTTAATTTCACGATACTCACCATTTGTATAGTACAATGACAAAAGAGATATGAAATGTCAAGAATATTTTTGCCTGAATAGAAGATTCCATGGTAAACTACGCCAACTGCTGAAAAAGGAGGTCCATATGCGAATCTTCATGATCACTGTAATGCTGGTGCTTTGGCTGGCCGCGCCGGGTTGGGCCGATAATGACTTCAAAGAAGGAGCCAGAGAGGTCGGCCAAGGCGTTAAGGAAGGTTCCCAAAAGGTCGGCCAGGGATTCAAGGAGATGGGCAAGGAGATCAAGGAAGGCGGCAAGGAAGCTGGTCAGGGTGTCAAGAAGGCAGGGCAGGAGGCGGGAAAGGAGGCGAAGAAGACAGGCCAATCCACAGGAGAATGGTTCAGGGAGACGGGAAAAAAGACCGGAGACGCCTTTAGAGAATTGGGCCGAAATATGAGGAAGTTTTTCACCGGGAAATAGTAGAATGACTATACTTTAAGTCGCGGCCGGATAGCGGCGGCGGTTTCGGACTCATAAGGCAAGGTCACAGACTTTGTATTGTTCGCCATGGAGACGGGTGTCCTCGGGTTCGGATTCAAGATAAAGCTCAATCGCTTCTTTGAGGTTGTTCATGGCTTCTTCCTCAGTGCGGCCCTGCGTCACGCATCCCTTCAGTGCTGGGCAATGAGCGACGATATAGCCGTCCGTTCCCTTTTCCAAGACGATTTTAAGTTTCATGGTGGTCTCCTTTGCTGGGAAGAAAAATACCAGAGCGGTGCGGCAAAATCAATCGTAAAAAAGCTCACCCGCTTCTTCAGTGTTGCGGTTCCATGTCTTGATTGCTAGGATAGGATATTTGTCCGGTAGATATGCGGGGTAGAACTGGTCCACCTTTTAAATGTCCTGTGGAAGGCGCTCGGTTCGGAGAATCCAAGTAAATAGGCTATCTCCGCGATGGGAAGATCCCTGTCCCGCATACAACCGATGGCCAGCTCCTTGCGAACGTCGTCAAGAATGGCGCTATAGGTTGTTCCCTCTTCCTTCAATTTCAACTGCAGATTACGGACGCTTACAGCCAATCTCCGCGCTATGGCTTCAACGGAAGGCGTTTCGCCCTGAAGCAGGTCGACAATAATGCGCTGCACCTTGCACCGACAGGTGTCATCCCCCTCCAGCTTGGAAAGCACCTCCGCAGCATAATCTTCGAATAACGGCAGCAGTTTCCGATTGGACTGGGGAATCGGTATGGCCAATATCTTCCGGTCGAATATCAGAGCATTCATTGGGCTTAAAAACAGAATCCTGCATGGAAAGATGCGCCGGTATTCGGAGAGATCATCAGGTGCCGCGTATGAAAAGCGGACTTCATGCAGGTCATTTAAATTGAAGGCATGACCCGTAAGAAGACGTAGGTATGTGATCATCCCTGCCAGCTTGTGATCGATCAGGTGCCGATTCCGTGATAGCTCCTCGGCCACGATCACGACCTCGATGACAATCTCTTCATGGATATCATGGGTGCGAATGAATCGCGCTTCGTCGGTGATCTTCTGATATCGGCAGTATTTTTCGATTGCCTCGCCAACCGTAGCGCAGTTTAAGAGAATGTATCCCAGAATATTGGAAAACCCGGTCATGATTTCGCCTTGATGAAGTCCGATATCTCTATCTCCAGTCAGTTTTACGGCTTTTTCTGTCAGGGCGTGAACCTGTTCAAGGGTTAGTCTGCCATCAGGGGATGAAACAACAGACAAATCTATCCCCTCTGAAGACAGGAATTCTTCCAAGTTGATCCTGCTTCTTGCAAGAATGGTGAAAAGAGAGGCGATCTTGGTGATGGAAGTTGTTAGTCCATTCTTCATAGGAACAGCTCCAATTCAGATATTCACTCTGACAATGAAAACCGTTAAGTTGTACAGGAGACGTTATTTTATATCATCAAAAGCCGTCCAAGTAAACAAGAGCATCGCCGATCATCGGCTTTAGTGGCAATATTGCGCCCTTTGTCAATCATTTTGCGCCGGAAATCATTGTATATTCATGATCGAATCTTTATTCTCAACGCAAAAAAAGCAAAAGGAGGACGAAGATGACGAAGAAAACAGCACTGATCACCGGTGCCTCAAGCGGAATAGGGAGAGAGTTGGCTAGAATCTTTGCTGCAGAAGGATACAATCTGGTCCTGATTGCCAGAAGGGAGGAACGTCTCCAAGAGCTGTCACGGGAGTTACAGAAGACACCTGGAATTAAAATATTGATTATCGCGAAGGATCTCTCCATACCCGCCTCACCGGAAGAGATCTTCCGGGAGATAAAGGACCGGAACATGCATATTGATGTCCTGGTCAACAATGCGGGATCTCAAGTCTATGGACTTTTTGCTGAAACGGATTGGTGCCGGGAGCTGAACCTCATTCAAACCAATCTTGTCTCCCTTACGCACCTGACGAAGCTGTTCGTCACCGACATGGTGAAAAATGGTGGTGGCAAGATACTGAATGTCGGATCTACCGGTTCATTCATGCCCGCCCCCCGGAATGCAATCTACTGCGCGGCCAAAGCCTATGTGCTAAACTTCTCCTTGGGTATCGCCAAGGATCTGGAAGGGACAGGCATCACCGTGACCACATTGTGCCCCGGCGCCACAAAAACCGAGTTCGCCGGAAAGGCGAACATGGAGAATACACTCCTGTTCAAGATGATGGTGATGGATGCGGTGACAGTGGCAAAAGCGGGATATAAAGCCCTGATAAAAGGTAAGGAGGTCGTTGTCCCGGGTATTGCCAACAAGCTGACTGTTCTATTAGCGCGATTTTTACCCAGACGAGTCATCCTGGGGATCGGAAATATCATCATGAAGCCGTGCAATGATCATAGTCCCAAGCCGCAGATGATTGGGCAAAGATAATGTGCTCCGCGAGGAATAACATTTAGGATAAGGAGGTCGATATGCGAATCTTCATGATTACTGTAATGCTGGCGCTTTGGCTGGCCGCGCCGGTTTGGGCCGATAATAGCTTCAAAGAAGGAGCTAGAGAAGCCGGCCAGGGCGTTAAGGAAGGTTCCCAAAAGGTCGGCCAGGGATTCAAGGAGATGGGCAAGGAGATCAAGGAAGGCGGCAAGGAAGCTGGTCAGGGTGCCAAGAAGGCAGGCCGGTCCACAGGAGAGTGGTTTAGGGACGCGGGAAAAAAGACCGGAGACGCCTTTAGAGAATTGGGCCGAAATATCAGGAAATTTTTCACCGGGAAATAGTAGAATGACTATACTTTAGGTCGCGACCGGATAGCAGCGGCGGCTTCGGACTCATAAGGCAAGCTAACAGACATGGTTTTTAAATCATACCGGATATCTAGACAATGTCTTCTTTCCCAAAACGCCGGAAAAGCAATGTGCCGAGTATAAGGCAATAAAGCAGGACATTGATGAGTGAATATATGGACCAGAATCCATGGAATGCTTCGCTACTAATCAACGAAGAAGCCAACTGCTGTATGCCTGAGAGCTTTGGCCATAAATAGTAGATAACTTTCCACCATGTCAAATCCGACGGTGGGAGAGCGCCCGGTTGCTGCAGCATTGCCTGCGCCATCTGGCTGTGGCTTATAGCGGATATCCCGTCGGCTACAAGACCCACGACACCAATACCCATAACACAAAGAAAAGCGACAATGTCGGGCATCAGGAGCGTTAAAAGAAGCACAGCAATAACCACAAAGAGCAGGTTGAGAGAACACAGCAGTGAGGCGATGAGGTATTCCGGCATGACAACTCGCAAATTTATGGATGTAATCAAGAACACAATGCTGTGCAGGATGAACATGAACAGCACCGATAAAGCCCACAATCCGACCATCTTACCCGTAACATACTGCCACCGGTCTATCGGTTTTGATAAAATACACGATTGCATCCCGTCGTCCCGGTCACGCCTGAACACACGCATCGAAAGTAAAGCCGCGATGAGCATCACCCCGGCGCCAATGACGTGGAAGGTTACTTTCGACACTGCCCTGACAACGGTGGCCGCATCGAGAAACTGCCCGTTCACCATATAATTGCCTTGATAACAACCACGAACAAGAAATATGAAGATGGCGCAGATAACGAACATGATGATGAAGCTTTTCTGCCGCACTTCATCAATAAGCGTGTATTTCGCAATCCTGATAATGGGGGGAAGTGCTTTCTTCGTTTTCATGTCAACCTTTCACAAGCCTTACAAACAAATCTTCCAGGGTATCACCGTCCTTGACAATAGCGGAAATCTTGTCTTTTACCAGCAGCTTGCCGCGGTTGATGATCGCCGCGGTATCGCATATTTTTTCGACTTCCGACAGTAGGTGTGAATTCAGGAAGATGGTCATTCCCTGATGTTTAAGGGACTCTAAAAGCTGGCGTATTTCTCTGATACCGATGGGATCAAGACCGGCGGTAGGTTCGTCGAGAATTAACAGCTTCGGATTTCCTATGAGTGCGGCGCCGAGTCCGAACCGTTGAATCATACCCTTGGAATATGTGTTCACCTTGGTGTATTCCCTGCCTTGCATACCTATAAGCTCGACGATGTGCCGGGATTGATCCATGGCATCGGACCGGTTTATATCCAATAGCTCCGCACAGCGTTGCAGGTACTGCCATCCGGAAAGGTATGGTGGAATATGCAGGTTTTCAGATAGATAACCGACGGCGGTTCGGCAGTTGGCCTGCATACTTGGAAGGCCGTTTAACAATAAACTTCCCGAGGTCGGCCGTGTAAAGCCGAGCAGCATCTTGACGATCGTCGTCTTCCCGGCGCCATTGGGTCCAAGCAGAGCGAAATACTCTCCTGCCTTGACGGAGAAGGATACGTCGTCGACAGCCGTAAGGGAATCGTATCGTTTTGTCGCGTTGTTCAATTCAATCATAGTGGGCACTTATGTTAATCCTTTAAGTATTTCTTGCGCCTCCATACCAGCCGTCACGGTCGGGGAAGCTGGGGAGACAGACCCCGCTGAAAAAGGGTAACAGGGAAAACATCATCACGGCTGCCAGCGACAGCAGGATAAAATTAAAATTTTGAAAGAATAAAAGCAGTTAAAAATCCTAAGACGGTTAAAAATCCGATAAGATAGCCGCCTTCTTCATAGGCTTCAGGCATCATACTGTCTGCAAGCATTGCCAGGATTGCCCCTGCTGCAAAAGACTCAATTATGCCGAGGGTATTTAAATCCAGATTTTCCAAAAACAGGAAACTTAAAACAACACTCAATGCAACACATATGCTTACTATTGACCATGACAGATATATCTGCTTCTTGGATAGACCCTCTTTTTGCAGATCATTTATTGATGATATGCTCTCAGGAAGGTTTGACATAAAAATTGCGACGAGCATTAACAATCCGATTCCATTTTTACTAAGAAGGGTAACTCCCAAAGCCATTGATTCAGGTATCCCGTCAAGAAGAGCGCCTAATACAATTGCCTTGCCGTTTGTTTCTTTTGTGGATTTAAAATGCCTCTTTCTTCTATGGTTCCTTCCACCATATCTTTGTATCAGAAAATCACCGAATATAAAAACCATGCCTCCTAACAAGAATCCTATGATTATTGCGTCAAATCCCCCATGCTTAAACGCTTCCTCCATTAGCCCGAAAGTTAAAGCGCATATTAAAACACCGGATCCAAAGGCCATTATAGCAGCAATAGTTTTCTGGTTGAATTTCAGGATGGTGCCTAATATTACACCAAGAATCAAGGAAAAACCGGTTAGAAATGCGTATATCAAAACTTTTGCTGTCATAAACAAATTGTGCTCAAATGGATTTATACGTAATCACACACATCGCATGGCTGCTAATGCTGAAGGTTTCAATAAGTTTCATGTTTCACCATAACAAGTCGGATCTTCTCGGCGAATTGTACCACATTTAAAATTAGAGTTCCGTGTTTTTTTTGGTGATTACCGAGTAAGTTTAGCATGAAAATGGGATGTTCCGTGCACGTCCCCCATGTTCAAAATTAAGGGGACGCCTTACCAAATTCGCCAGATCCAAACCATAATTGTGTATGATGTCCGCAACATTCGGCGCCACTTTTTTCTTGACTATAAGGAGAATCAGTATACTGTCGCAACATATCGTAACCTATCAGCTTAGTTCCATGATGTGTTATTCTTTTCACCCGAAAGAGAGGAGGACCTTGTGGCAACCACTAAGACCTACAAGCCCAACCAACCTTATAAGGTCACCGCCATGGACGGTGCTTTCTGGCAGCACAAAAACAAGGAATGATTTCTAAGACGACGTAAGAAATGGTTAATTTCGGGGGGATAGAGAAGAGTTGCTTCCCAAAGAGAAAGGGAATATAACAATGTCACCGGTAATTCTGAGATCAGGACCTTATAGGTTCTACTTTGTAAGCCATGATATGCATGAACCACCGCATGTGCACATAGATAGAGAGGATTTTTCTGCTAAGTTCTGGCTTAATTCTGTCAGATTAGCATACAATCTCGGATATCAGGCAAAATAACTTCGAAAACTGGAAACGATTGTTTTGAAACACCAAAAGCAATTATTGGAGGCATGGTATGATTACTTCGGAACCTAAGGCGGGGGAGAGAATCCGTGACGTACACTTCACTGCCGACGCAATTATTGTTGATCTTTACGATGGACGAACCATATCGGCGCCCCTGACATGGTATCCCCGCCTGCTGCATGCAACAGCGGCGCAACGATCTAATTGGCGTATTGCCGGCGCTGGCTATTGCATCAATTGGCCGGATATAGACGAAGATTTACGTTCCCAGTGCCTTCTGTACGGCGCCCCAGCCCCACGCGGATCAGCCAAGGCTGCATAACCACTTCGTTGCGGCGAAGTAACCAGCTGCGTGCAGGACAAGGCTTTCCGGGTTTTCGTCTCATGATACGCTATGGACGGCACTCTCTGAGGGGGTAAATTTAGGAAACGATATTTGAAGAGCCGCGGCGGATACCGGATATTGGGATTGTGATTATTGATGAACAGAAATCATCAGATTTCCTGATAACCTGAAAATGGCATATCAGGATGAAGTGCTTACTTTTGTTAGAGTTCCATTAGAAACACCCTTGTCAGCATTGGGAGATTATGTGAATAAAATTGTACAGCCATTATTCGAGATTTTCGATGGGTTCTCTCTCAGTAAGGATGTGATTGAAGATTTAACTCAACGATTGATTCAAAGAAAATTATAGGTCTAACCAATAAGGATTGATGAGACCTGCAAGGTCGCATTCAATCCTTTGATCGAAACGATCTTTCGCTAGCCCTATACCAAGGGGCAATTTCTAGTAGATGCAGGAATAGCAAGACGCCAGACAGCAGCAGAATATCTCAAGGAACTGGAGAGAATCCGGATTCTGAAACCTCACAAAATAGGCAAGGAAACGCTTTTTCTGAACGTGGTTCTATATGGACTGCTGTCAAAATAACATGTCGATGACATCGACACGAAACAATGCTCTGCCGGTGAGCTTGGGCGTTAGATGCATAGTTTTTTGAAAACCACTGCTAAAATCAAGGGGGACTGCATGAAAAAGAGAGAAGGAAGCAATCATTCTATACCTTTGAATTCAAAGGAGGACCTTATCACGGGAGTTTCCTGGCGGCGGCCGATCGACAGACGGCGTTTTCTCACATTGCTTGGCGCCGGCGCCCTTGCCGTTTCCGTTCCCAACTTGAACCTTCGGGCAGAAGACAACGTCATGTTGCCTAAACCCGTATCGGGACCGGGTAAGGGGAGCTTGCTTGAACGCGAAGAGCCCTTTTTTGCCGAATTTTCCAAATTGTTTACTATTTCCGATGAACACAAATACCTTGTTGCCAGCCAGAAAGGTTCGATGCCGATACCTGTTATGAAGCATTTCAAGGAAGGCCTCGACCAGATTGCCAAAGACCCGTTCCCCGTGTACCTCGAACCTTCCGCGGTCACCAGGGCAAAAATTGCGAAAGGGTACGGGGCGCGTGTTGACGAGATTGCTATCGCCCGTAATACGACTGATGCGATAAGCCAGATCCTCAGCGGAATCGACTGGCGCCAGGGGGATGAGATCCTTTGTTCCACGTTGGAGTATCCGAACTGCGTTGCTACAGTTCGGCGTGTAGCCGGTCGTTTCGGTGTGACTATCCGTCAGTTCGGAGTTCCTTTACGGCCGGACACGGAAGCTGAAGAAATTGTCGATTCAGCCAGACGCGGTATCAGGCCGGGCAAGACCAAAGTGATGTTTTTTTCATGCCCGACCCAGCCGAGCGGTATAGCCCTTCCGGCCCGTCGCCTGGCCCGCCTGGCGCAGCAGCATGGTGTCATCACCGTCGTGGACGGGGCGCATTATGGCGGCATGTTTGATCCCCGTCTTGATGAGGTCGGTATCGATTTTTGGGGAATATCGGGCCACAAGTGGCAGTGCGGGCCTGGTGGAACCGGCATTCTTTATGTACGCAACGCGCTGTTGCCAGCGAATTCCACCCCGCTTCCTCGTTTCAATCTCATACGTTCAGGTGATCTCGACGCGCCCACAGATGGCTCCCGCCCCGCCGGTTTTGACATCGGAGCGGCATTGAGCCTTTACGGATTTCCGGAATCTGCCGACTGGCGCGCCCTGGGTGACTCCTGTGCGATGTGGGACCGCATCGGCCGGGAGCGCATACAGAACTATATTCTGGCACTGGCCGACTACGCACGCCAAAAGCTTATTGCCGCCTTTGGGGAGCAGTCCATGCTTCAACCATGCCGTGATCCCGAACTGAAGTCCGGTATCATCGCGTTCAATCCTTTTCCCAAACCCGAACAGCGTCGTAATTTGAAGTTCTCCGAGGAATTCGAGTCGCGTATGTTGAAGGAGTGCGGTTACCACCTTGGCTGCGGCGGGCTTGGACGAAGGGGACTTACCCGTGAGCCTGATCCTGATGCCGCGGCGTTTTTCGATGGTTGCATCCCGAACCGCGATCCCGTAACGAACAAACCGAATCCAGGGGATATTCCGTTCCGGTTCGGCACGCCGGCTTGGTGTAACCGTGCCGATTATGACAGGTTTGTGGACGACTGCCGGGAAATGGTGAAGAAAATGACCGGATAGTCGACGTGACTCGCCATTGACAGGATTGATATATCCGATCAATACCTCATTCGGTGCCCACCGAACAAACCTTTCAAATATTCCAGTCTATTTGCATAAAATAGTTGATTTATACAAATAGGAGGCAAGAATGAGAACGAATGTAGTCGTACTTGTCATTCCCCCTCGGAACCACTGGGAGATATAGATGGATGCCCCTATCCTTCAAAGTATCCCTCAATATGTTGAGGTTCCGCCAAATATAGTGGCCAAACTGATCATTTCATGATTTTCCGCTGTTTCCTCCTGTTAGTATAACCATTTATTATTAAAGGATGAATCCAAGATTATTATTTTCCTGTGCGTGTTGGCAATCCACTTGCAACTCCGGTCACAGACAGATCTCAGACTGAAAGGAGTATTGTAATGAAAAAATTTGCTCAAAGTACCATTACAGCGTTGATAGTGATCGTTCTGATGGTGGGGCTATCCGGCTGCACAAAAGAGGGCCCGGCCGAGAAGGCCGGCAAGAAAATCGATAATACTATAGAAAAAGCCGGAGATCAGATCGAAAAGGCGGGTGATAAAGTACGGGATACGGTAAAAGACGCCAAAAAATAATAGCCTTGGCAACAAAGCACACCGCGATTGCGACATGCTGAAAGAACGAAGCCCCAGGTCGTATTTATATGAAAATCCCCCCATCCCCCCTTTGCCAAGGGGGGCAACGAGCAAGTCCCCCTTTAACAAAGGGGGATTCAGGGGATTTTCATGCTTCGTTGTGCTCGTTTCGAGCTTGTGCGTTAGTGGGCTGATGGAGGACATAACGATATGGATTGGTTAGAATGGATAGGTATCATAGTAATCATCACCGGCATTGCGGCCGTCACCGGGATCAAACCGAAGGGTACGCGGCATATCGCCCACACGAGTTTGATGTGGGCGGCACGGCTCGCGCTTCTGGTGGCCCTCATCATCGGCGGCTATCTGGCGTTTCAAGCCCGGTCCGGCGGCTGACGTTGTCGTGGACGGCCCTATTTCCAGTAGGTGTCCCAAAGTGGTCGGGCGATGCCGTTTTCGTAGGTCATTTCCGAGAGAACGCCGTCTGGTGTGAAGATGAACACGGCGGCGTCATAACGCAAAAGATTGCCTGTGGCATCCAGCTTGGGGGATGTCTTCAGGACATCGCTCAGAGGTATGGAGAGGGAGAGCTGGCCTCCCCGATAAAAAGAACGCTGATAGTGGAGGGCGAAATGCCCTTTCATGTCCACGATGTCGGCAGGGGCGCCATAGGAGGCGAGGATGTCCGCGAGGGTGGTCTTGCCGATGGCGAATTCCTGCGGCAAGGGTTTCACTTCCGCACCGTCGGTGACCTTGTCGATACGCAGGGAAAGGCAGCCCCCGAGGATCAGGCAGGCAACCAGCAGGATCGCAATCCCGGGGAGGCGCTTAAAACGGCGTCCCATAAGCGGCCGTGTCGGTTTTGAAGCTGCTGCCATAGTGGGTCACCACGTCGTTTTTGTTGATAAAAAAGACAATGCGATCATGCTGGATGTCATAATTGGCTATGGTCACCAGCACCAGCCAGACGCCCGTAGCCTTGCTCAGGGTCCGGTCGTACACATAGGCGTTACCGTTGGCCAGCTTGACGATCTGGCTGGGGGGGCCGAACATTTTGGTGACCTCCGCGGCGGTAGTCTGGCCGGGTTTCACCTGGGTGAGGACCTGCTCATCGAAAGGCCGGAAATCCTTGTTCCGCCCGATGACCGCACATCCCGACAGGAACGTGATGATCACGATCCCCAGTATGATGGTTCTGTATTGCATATCCTTATATCTCCTATTCTCGACAATGTAAAAAAACAAGATAAACGTAAGTTCCCCCGAAGGAGATGCCGGCGAGCAGGGCATGCTCAATGGGTAGCGCCTTCGTTTTACCCCTAACGAAAGCGAGGGGGCTCAGGGGATTCAAGAGCCCAATTGTCGGGGGGAGTGCTCCCTTTTCCAGGGACAGAGCCAGGGCGCAGGCCCGCATGCCGCCTCCGGAGAAGCTCTCGCCCAGGGCGCCCTTCAGCGACGTGATGGCAGGACCATTCTTGGCCATGGCCCTGGCGCCGGCAAAGATATCGGCATAGGCCGCCGCCTCCACGGCATCCAGGATGCGGCCGCCGTTTGCGGCCGCCGAGACGGCCTGAATATCTTCGGGCCCGATGCCCGCATGGTCGAGGGCGTGCCGGATCGTCCGCTTGATGCCCGCCGGATCGGTGGGCCACTGGGTCGGCGCAGTAGGCGAGGAACCGAGTCCCATGCCGGTTAATTCACAATAGGGCTTCCTCCCTCTCGCCCTGGCCGACTCCCGGCTTTCCAGACAGAGGATACCGCAACCCTCCCCGACGACCATGCCGTTTCGGTCCCGGTCGAAGGGCCGGCCGGCCTCCGTTTTTCCGTCCCCGGGAGAGAGGGCGTAAAACCGGCTGAGGGCTTCAAAATAGAACGGCGAGATGATGTCCGCTCCCCCGGCCAGGATGTAATCGGCGGCGCCGCGCCGGATTTCGGCGATGGCATAGGCCAGGGCCGTTTCGGCGGAAACGGCAAAGTGGGTGACGGTGACGTTGACGCCGCGAAAACCCAGCTCGATGGAGGCGTTTCCCGCCGCCGCGTTCAGGACCGTATTCGGCACCAGGATGGGGTTGACGAAGGCCGGACCTTCCTTAATCAGAGTTTCTGTCAGGTGGACGGTGACATCCGTGGCGCCGAAGGCCGTCCCCATCAGGATGCCGATGCGGTCACGATTGTCCGGATTCACTGCAATGCCCGCGTCGTCCAGGGCTAGACGCGCCGCCGCCGTCGTCAGTTGAGAGATCCGGTCCATTCGGCGCAGGTTTTTCAGGGAGATGAAATCGCGGGGCGAAAAATCGGTCACCTCCGCCCCCAGGTGGGAGGGAAAACTGTCGGTCGCAAACGATTTTATGTCGGAAATGGCGCTCTCGCCCGCAAAAAGCCGGCGGCCGAACGCCTCCTTGCCGACGCCCAGGGGGGTTGCCATTCCGATGCCGGTCACGACGACCCGCCCGGAGTCTTGGGTTTGCGGCCGCTGGTTACGCATGGCCGGCGCTCCCGTGGGGGGATTTCCCGAAGATCACCGTGGTGTTGTTGCCCCCGAAGGCGAAGGAGTTGGAGAGGACCGCCCTGAGTGTGGCCGGGCGGGCTCCTTCCGTGATGTAATCCAGATCGCAGTGGGGATCGGGATCGCGGTAATTGATGGTGGGCGGCATAAATCCGTGGGCCAGGGCCACAAGGGAGACAATCCCTTCCAGGGCTCCGGAGGCGCCCAGGGTATGGGCCGTCATCGCCTTGCTCGAACTGACCGGAACGGCATAGGCGCGCCTGCCGAAGACTTCCTTGATCGCCTTCGTTTCCATGACATCGTTGACGGTTGTCGCCGTGCCGTGGGCATTGATGTAGTCGATATCCTCCGGCCCAAGGCCGCTGTCTTTCAGGGCCGCCTGCATGGCGCGAATGGCGCCGGAGGCCTGTGCGTCGGGAGACGTCATATGATGGGCGTCGCAGGTGACGCCGTAACCAAGGATTTCCCCGTAAATCCTGGCGCCCCGCGCAAGGGCAGATTCCAAGGTTTCCAGGACCATGACGGCCGCCGCCTCGCCCAGGGAAAGGCCGCCGCGGTGGCGGTCAAAAGGCCGGCAGACGTCCGGATCGAGGGATTTCAAGGCGTTGAAAGAGGCATAGGTGATCCGGCACATGGGTTCCACGCCGCCGGCGAGCATGATTGACGCCTGGCCGTTGCGGATGAGGTCCCGGCCGTAGCCCAGGACGGTCGCCCCGGATGAACAGGCGGTCATCAAGGTGATTTTGGGCCCCAGGAGGCCTAAATAAGTGGCGATGCGATCGGTGGAAGAGGCGCAATAGACGGAAGAAAGGCGGGAGAAATGTGCCTTTTTGCTCCCTTTTTGCAGCAGGTCGCCATAGAAGCTCTCCCCCTCCAGCAGCCCGCCCGAGCCGCCGCCGATAGCCACGCCCATGTCTTCTTTCATCGCTTCCGGGAGGGGGTAAAGACCGGCATCGCGGAGGGCCTCCAGGGTGGCGGCAAAGGCGAGGAGATCGGCCCGGGACATTCTTTTCAGGCTTTTCAGAGGAAATTCTTCCGGTATGAAGGAGCGGGGAAGGAAATTACGGATCTGGCCGCCCTTTCGGCAGCGGTACCCCGTCGTATCGAAGAGGTCGATCTCCCGGATGCCGCAGCTCCCTTTCGCGAGGGCGCGGACAAATTCCGGAATGTCATTCGCGATTGCGTTTATCGTGCCCATACCGGTAACGACAATACGTTTATTCTGATACACGGCCGACTATTCCTCTTTAATCTCTAAAGGTTATATTCGCACGGATTATTTCAATCGAGCTTAATTCTGTTCCGCCACGGAACCCCATCCCCCTCCTAACCTCCCCCTTGAAGGGGGAGGAACGTATATACATCCCTTTCCTTTCGAGAGGAGGGATCCATATTTTCCCTCCCCTTTATGGGAAGAAACCCACCATACTTCCTCTTCAGGGGGAGGAACAATAATTCCCTCCCCTTCCGGAGGGAGGGACCTTCCTTAGCTCCCATTCATGTGGGAGGAACAATAATTCCCTCCCCTTCAGGGGGAGGGTTAGGGTGGGGGTGGGGTTAAATGTTATCTGTCAAGATTGTATTAGGTGGGACCGGGAAAAAAGTCAAACGAATACCGTCATCGGAAAAGCCATTGCCCGGGGGACGATCTTCGTGTAATGAAAAACACGTGAAAACATTGTTCTATAAACACAAATATTTCCTGAGACGGTTCCTGGCGGCCCTGGTGATTCTCGTCGTCGCGGGGCTTTTTGTCGTCGGGCTTGAACGTCTGCAATTCGATTCCAACATCCTGGCGTCCCTTCCCCAGGATGACCCCGTTTTGGCCGATGCCCATTATATCTTCACTCACCATCCGATCTATGACCGGGTAGTTGTCGATGTAGCCGGCGGGGGAGGCATAACGAACGTCCTGGAAGCAGGAGCCGACCTCGTAGAAACGAGGATGCGGGAAAGCGGTCTCTTCAAGGACGTGGGCTTTCGGCAGATCGGCCGGCTGGTCCCGGAACTGATGGGCCATGTCGTCGATCATCTCCCGATCCTTTTCGGCGCGGGGGAACTGGAGAGAGATATCAAACCCCTCCTTGCGCCCGAGAGCATTCGTCGAAACCTGGACGAGCAGTTCTCATCACTCCAGGACTTGGGAGGGATCGGTCAGGCCGGTTTTCTCGCCGTCGATCCCCTGGCCTTGCGCAACCTGGTCCTGGCCCGGTTGTCTTCCCTGGTGCCTACCAAAGACGCCCGCATTCAGAACGGGAAGCTCCTGTCGCCAGACGGAAAGCATATCCTGATCGTGGCGGAACCCTTGGCCTCCGGTATGGATACGCGACAGGCGGCGCGCATCGCGGCGCTCCTGGAAAGCATCTCCCGGGAGCTGGATGGTAAATACGGCGGGAAGGGCGGCTTTACCCTGACGCCGGTCGGCGCCTATCGGGCCGCCCTCGATAATGAGACCAGTGCCAAGGCCACGGTCAAAAAGGCGGTGCTGTTTTCGACCGTGGCGATTGCGCTGCTTCTTTTCGCCGGTTTTCCCCGGCCCCTGATCGGTCTCCTCTCCCTCCTTCCGGCTTTTGCCGGCACCATGATGGCGTATTTTGTCTACTCCCTTTTCCATGCGACCATCTCCCTCATGGCCGTCGGTTTCGGCGGGGCGATCATTTCTTTTACCGTCGATTACGGAATCACGTATCTTTTATTTCTGGACCGTCCTTACGAAACGCGTGGCTTGGAGGCGACCAAAGAGGTCTGGTCCCTGGGGCTCCTCGCCATGCTGACCACGGCCGCAAGTTTTGCCTTCCTCTCCCTGAGCGGCTTTCCCGTTCTGGTGCAGATCGGTCAGTTCACGGCCCTGGGAGTCATCTTTACCTATATCTTCGTCCATCTCGTCTTCCCCTTGATCTTTCCCGTTCTGCCCCCGGCAAAGCGGCCACCCCGTCTGCCACTGATGCGTTTCGTCCAACGCATCGCCTCCGCCGGCGGCATGGGGAAGACCTATGCCGCCCTGGTCTTCATGTTTATCATGCTGTTTTTTGCCAAACCGGAGTTCAACGTCGATCTGAACGCGATGAATGCTGTGAGTCCCCAGACGCTCCGCGCCGAGAAACTCGTCCGGGAGGTCTGGGGGGACGTGATGAGCAAGGTGCATCTCCTGGTGGAGGGACGGGATCGGCAGGACATGCAGCGCAAATGCGACCTCCTGAACGGCCTGTTGAACGAGGAAGCGGCTGCGGGCCGGGTTTCCGGCTTCTTCGTTTCATCACTGATTTTTCCCGGTGAGGAAGAGGCCCGGAAAAATGCTGCGGCCTGGCAAAACTTCTGGCGTCCCGAACGGATTGCCGGATTACGCCAGGTCATGGGAGACGCCGCGCGGCAGATGGGGTTTGTGCCGGGCGCCTTTGACCCTTTTTTTGCGTTGCTCCCGAGCAAGGGGGCTGATCATCAACTTTTTACGGCCACGGATCTTCCGGAACGCTATGCCCCCCTTTTGGGCATCAAGGCGGGCCAAAACGGCGGGGACTGGACGCAGGTCGTCTCCGTGACCCCCGGACCATCCTATGACGGGGAGGATTTTTACCGGCGTCTGACTGCAACGGGCCTGGTGCGGGTATTCGATCCGGCCCTCTTTTCGCAACGCTTCGGCGCGCTCCTTCTGTCCGCTTTCGTCAAGATGGCCGGGATTGTGGCTCTTGTCACCTTATTGACCGCTTTTTTATTTTTTCTGGACTGGCGGCTGACCCTCCTCAGCCTGGCGCCGACGCTGTTTGCCATGATCTGTACCCTCGGCACCCTGAAGCTTCTAGGGGAGCCACTCGGCATCCCGACGCTCATGGTGTCCGTGGTGGTGATCGGCATGGGAACGGACTACGCCCTCTATCTCGTCCGTTCCTATCAGCGCTACCTCGATGACGACGACCCCTCCCTGGGGCTCGTCCGCCTGTCTGTTTTTCTCTCTTTTGCCACGACGTTTATGGGCTTCTGCATCCTGGCCTTTTCGGGGAATGTCATGCTGAAAAGCGTGGGCTTGAGCCTGGCCCTGGGCATCGGTTACTCATTTCTGGGCGCGGTAACGATTGTCCCGCCCCTGTTGAACAAGATCTTTGCTCCCGCCGCTCCCGCCGCTCCGGCGGAAGAGGCCCTCGTTCCTGGGTCGAAGCGTCATCTGGAGCGCGCCGTCGGACGGTATCGGCACCTGGAGTCCTATCCGCGCCTGTTTGCCCGTTTCAAGATCCTTCTGGACCCAATGTTCCCGCGTCTGGCCGACTTTGTCAAAGATCCCGGGGTCGTCATCGATATCGGGACCGGCTATGGCGTTCCCGCCGTCTGGCTTCTGGAACTTTATCCCCGGGCCCGGATCTATGGCCTTGAGCCGGACCGCGAACGGGTGCGGTTTGCGTCTCGGGCCATCGGGATGCGGGGCGTCGTTACCGTCGGGGGCGCCCCCGATCTTCCCGATCTTCCCGTAAAGGCCGACACCGCCCTTATTCTTGATATGATTCACCTATTGACCGATGAAGAACTCCGTCTGACCCTGCGGCGTCTTCATGAGCGACTCCTTCCCGACGGCGTCTTGATCATCCGGGCGACGGTACCTTCGGCCATGTCGTTTCCCTGGAAGCGCTGGCTCGAGACGCAGCGGATCAGGCTGCACAAAGGCCGGCCGCACTTTCGTACGGGAGAGGATCTCCTTTCCATCCTCGGGGAAAGCGGTTTCTCCATCATCCGCACAGAGGCCGGCGCACCGGGCCAGGAGGAAAAGTGGTTTATCGCCCGACTGGAAGAAACTCCGGACCAGGAAGCGATCCCACCGCTGCCGCCGGCAGGCGAGGGCATATGAAGGCAGCCTTCTACCGTTTTCTCATTGCTTTATCGCAGCGCCTCGGCCTCTGGGTTTTTAGGGTTTCGGCCTGGGGAATCGCCTCGGGCTATTTTTTGTTTTTCCCGGGCCGGGTGGCCGTGGGGGTCCGCTTTTACGGGGCCCTCTATCCCGAACGCGGGCGGCTGTATCGCCTTTGGTGCACCTGGAAACAGTTCCACAGCTTTCCCCATGTCTTCCTGGATCGTTTCCTCCTGTCCGGTGATCAGAGAATCACATGTACCCATGATGGATGGGAGTACCTGGAAGAAGCCGTGAGCAGCGGGACCGGCGGTATCCTGCTCATGTCGCACGTGGGTAACTGGGACATCGCCTCCCGCATCCTTCAGGAGCGGGGACGGGATAATCCCCGGCTGAAACTGCTCCTGTACCTGGGGAAAAAACACAAGGAGCAGATTGAACGGACCCAGAAGGAGAGCCTCGTCCGGAGCGGCATGCGGATCATCGCCGTAGAGCAGGATGGGGGCTCGCCCCTGGACCTTGTCGCAGGGATAAATTTTCTGAAGGCGGGCGGGCTGGTTTCGCTGACGGGCGATCGCCGGTGGCGCGAAGACCAGCGGACGGTGACGGTGAGATTTTTGGGGTATGAGGCCTTCCTCCCGGAGACGCCTTTTGTCTTCGCCCTCTTGTCCGGCGCCCCCCTCTTCATTTTCTTTGCCTGCCGGACAGGAAGTCACACCTACCACTTCCAGGTCCTGCCGCCGGTTTTGGTCCGGGCGAAGGATCGGCACAGCCGGGGGGATGCCATCCAAAGAGCGGCGCAGTTCTACGCCGATCGCCTGGAGGAAACCGTGCGGGAGCATCCCTTTGAATGGTTTCATTTTGAACCGTTTATCGGGAGCGATAGATATCAAAGCGTTAAAGGACGCGATAATTAAATTGCCGCCATCCTTGACGTCCTCGTAAAAAATCGCGAATCCCCCCTTTTTGTCATTCCCGTGAAAACGGGAATCCAGTGTTTTTAAGTTGTTACCGATGGTCTGGATTCCCGCCTGCGCGGGAATGACGACTTTTTACGAGTCCGCCATCCTTTGCCCACTGTAAAGCTTTTTGCCTTCATTTCAATTCCTCATTTGCCCGTGAAAACGACCCTGGGCGTCACTCTTTCAGCATGTCGCAATCACGGGGCGCTTTGCCAAGATTATTATTCCGTTTCTAAATCAAAGCGCTATCTTCGTTGGCTACGTCATCAGCTCCTCGACGTATGAAAAATACGCCTGCGTCGCCTTAAGCCTTGCCGCCTTGATTTCATCTTTGATTTAGAAACGGAATTACTTTTTGGTGTCTTTTACTGTGTTCTGTACTTTATCACCCTCCTTTTCAAAGCTGGGAAGAATGGCTTTGAAAAATGCGTTTCTGACTAGTTCGACGACGATCTGCCAAGTGCTGGTTTCCGGATTTTCCAACGAGCCAGTGATATCCGCCTTGGTGGCAACCTCCTGGCGCGACCTGTTTTCAAGCACCTTGGCAACCCCGCCGATCATCATCTCGCGCATTTGATGGAAGATGCCCTGCTCCTTATCCTTGCGCCCGTCATAGACCTTAATATCCTTGAAGAACGGTTTGATATAGCCGGAAATGGTATTGTTTTTGACGTGCAACTCTGAGACGAGGGAAAAGGTTCCGGCGGAAACATCGAAATTCCCATAGGAGCGTAGCAAATCGTTCATCGCCGTCAACTGGGTATCCTGTATTTTGAGGTGAAGATCCCAATCGGGGCCCACTTTCTGCGGCCGGAAATTACCGGATGCCGTTGTGATGCCGCTTCCCATGAATTTTGCCGTCAGTCGCGCCTCAGCAGGTCCCTGGGAAATCTGATTGGAAAAGTTGTTCATATGAAAATCGGTATCGGCAAGGAATACACGGAATGGTTTGCGCGCCGCCTTATTCACCATACCGAGGGTGCACCCCGTCAGGCTCAACTGATCGGCGCGGATCAAAATGCCGGGCTTGTTGCTGAGTTCCCTGGCAGTCTTTCGCACGACGGCCGCGCGTTTTTTTTCGACGGCGGCGGTGCGTTGCGAATGGACATATTCGAGTTTCATCCCCTGGATCGTCAGGTATTCCAGGTGGGCGCTTTTCACATTCGGCGCATACTCGGCGTCGCCGGAAGCCCCGAGCACACCGCCCTGTATGGAGACGCTCGTGCGGGCAATCACCGTATTGAAATAATCGATCGGGACCTTTTCCAGCTTGAGGCGGCCCTTTATGCCGGGATACGGTTTAGCAAGGAAATTTGCTTTGCCATCGATACGGCCATGTCCGGTGCCAAAGATTGCCGTATCGAGATGGAACGAGGAGGGATAGACCTGGTCCCGCAGGTGGACGTTGCGGATATTGGTTGCCTGGAGGTTCAGATGGCTCAGGACGAGAGGTCTTTTCGGATCCTGATCGATATAGGTTACGCTGGCGTCGTTAATCTTCACGGAGTTAATTTTGAGGGGGTAGATATCCTCCACTGCCTGTTGCCAGCCGCGCTCCTTGAGCGAGACCTTGCTAGCCGCTTCGCTGCGCAGTTGCTGCAGGTTGATGTTGATTTTCGGCTGGTCCAGCCTGAATTCGGCGACGAGCCTCCCCGAGAGGATTTCGCGCCAGTGGATACTGGCCTTGAGAACGGGGAAATAGGCGACAGGAGGATTCGGATGAGCCTGCTGCAGTACGGTCAATCCTTTCAAGGTCAGGGAGAGACCTATCAACCGGACATGTAATTTCGGCAACTGAACTGAATACCCTTTCAGATCGCGGTTCATTTCCTTTTCCATGATGCTGCGCAGAGGTTCATCAAGGAAAAAAGATGCAATATAGAGAACAAGGGCAAGAGCCGCCGGTATACCGACACCCCAGCGAAACGCCCTGGAATCGTACATTCTTTTAGCCCAAATTTTTTTTTCGATGCTCTCCGCCATGAGTCTCTCCGTGGTCACGGGCTTTATTTATTCACGATAAGAATGTAGGTCCTCAATGAGCAACAAAAAAGCTCATCACAAGAAGAGAATCATTAAAACAGCAAATAGCCTGCCAATAGCCGAAGGAAAATCAAAAATGTGGATTTATCCTTTAATAACGGATAATTATCCTGATAGGAGAACACAGCGGAAAAGTACGAAATGATTCGTTTGGCCTCAATATATGGCGGCACCTCAGTATATTGAGGGATATTTTGGGATTTGTATTTTGTCAAGCATATTTCCCTTGATAAATTCATAGATCGGAGTACAGTGCAATAATATTGACAATCTGTCAGTTAAATAAGGAGGGTACGACAGCATGACCGATACTCCGATCTATGAAAAAGGCAAACTCTACGACATCTCCATCATCGATTTCCGGCGCGATCCCGATCAGCCCCGGAAGTATTTCGATGCCGAGTCAATGGAGGAACTGGCCGCCTCCCTTCGGAAGCACGGCATTCTGCAACCCGTCCTTTTCCGTCCCGGCGCGGAGGGCTCAGTAATTATCGTTGCCGGGGAGCGGCGCATCGAGGCGGCAAAATTGGCGGGTCTGCTCCTGATTCCATCTCTTATGGTCGAGGGCAACGCCGATGAAATCGCTTTGGTGGAAAATCTCCAGCGCAAGGACCTGATGCCCGTCGAAGAGGCCGAGGCCATTGACCGGATGATGAAAAAGTATGCTTACAAACAGGAAGATCTCATGGGTATCGTCAATAAATCCCAGTCCCTGATCTCCGAGATCCTTTCCCTCAACCGCCTGCCCCAACAGATCCGCGACGAATGCCGCAGTGATCCGTCCGTGTCCAGGGGAGTCCTGATTGCTATTGCCCGGAAGAAACAGGAACGGGCCATGATGCGGCTCTACAATGAATACCGGGAAAAGGGCCTGAGCCGGGAAGAGATAATAAAAGAAGGAAGCGATCGCAAGGGCAAAACCGCCGCCCAGTATGCCGCGCTAGTGCAAGGCATGGATAAACGCCTGGGCGAACTGGACAGCAGCGCCTGGACGGAAGAGGAGAAGGCGCCCTATCGAGACGCCCTCACCAATCTCGGGGAAACGATAGCCTTACTCCTCAATCCGGAGTCGCCGACGCCCTTGCGTCCTAAGGACAAATCGCGGATGTTGGCGTGAATTCATTATTGAGAACAGTACCTTAAGTCGTATCGTCGCGACGATATTTTTTTTGATCGTCCTTATGTAGGGGGTAAAGTGCGGAGAGATATCCGATACCACGGGACGTTGCTTATAGGATAAGGGTGAATTTTCGATGAAAAGCTACTATGTTATCAGCAGCCTGCTTATACTGCTTTTTGCACTTTCGTTCGCCTATTTGATCTATCAAAAAGCACAGCAACGGCTCAAAAATTTAATTCATCTCAAAACACAGCATTTGCTCGAGATTCAGGAGGCGACGAATAAACAACTGCAGCAGGCCAATGTCACCTTGCGGGACAGCGAGGAAAAGCTCGCCGTGACGCTCAACTCCATCGGCGATGCAGTGATCGCCACCGATGCCGAGGCGCGTGTGACGCGCATGAATCCCGTTGCCGAACACCTCACCGGTTGGACGGAGGCGGAAGCCAACGGTCGTCCGGTGGAAGAGGTTTTTCACATCATCAACAAAGAAACCCGTCAACCCGCTAATGTTCCCGTCAAGGAAGCCTTGATTCATGGCACGATACAGGGCCTGGCTAACCACACTGTACTGATTGCCCGCGATGGCAGGGAGTGCGATATCGCTGATAGTTGCGCACCGATTCGAGACCCCGAAGGTCAAGTAGTCGGCGCTGTGCTGGTCTTCCGCGATGTCACCGAGGAATATCTACGGCAGCAGGCCTTGCGTGACAGTGCCGCGCAGATCCAGACGATTCTCAATACCGTGGTCGATGGCATCATCACTTTCCATGCCCGCGGCGGCATCGTCGAGACAGTTAACCCGGCCGCTGAGCAAATGTTTGACTTTACTGCCGTAGAAATCATCGGTCAAAACTTCAGCATGCTGATCCCCGAGTTTGATCGAGACCAGCGCAATGGTTCCCTCGAGTACTACAGCGCGAGCGATGAGGCGCGCGCCGCCGGCCGTAGCCGTGAGGTCGCCGGTCGGCGCAAGAATGGCAGTTTTTTCCCGTTGGAGATAGCCGTAAGTGAAATGTGGCTGGGTGGCCAACCTCACTTCACCGGGATTTTGCGTGATATCACCGCGCGCAAGGAGGCGGAAGAGGCGCTCCTTAAGGCGGGGGCTCTCCAGAGGGCGATTTTCAACAGCGCCAATTTCTCGAGTATCGCTACGGACGCGAAGGGCGTCATTCAGATCTTCAACGTCGGCGCGGAGCGGATGTTGGGTTACACGGCCGCCGAGGTGATGAACAAGATCACGCCGGCCGATATTTCCGACCCGCAGGAAGTTATCGAGCGTGCCGCCGCATTGAGCATCGAGCTCGGGACCCCGATTACGCCGGGCTTCGAGGCGCTGGTTTTCAAGGCTTCCCGTGAGATCGAGGACATCTACGAATTGACCTACATCCGCAAGGATGGCAGCCGCTTTCCGGCGGTGGTGTCCGTCACGGCGCTGCGCGATGCGAAGGAAGTCATCATCGGCTACCTGCTGATCGGCACCGACAACACCGCACGCAAGCTCATCGAAGCGGAGCGGGAACGGCTCGATCGGGTGCTGCAGGATCAGAACGCCGAGCTCGAGCGCGCCAAGTCGGTGGCGGAAAAAGCAAATCTCGCGAAATCGGATTTCCTTTCCAGTATGAGCCATGAGCTGCGTAGCCCCCTCAATGCGATCCTTGGTTTCGCCCAGTTGATGGAATCCGATTCCCCACCGCCGACCCCCGCCCAGAAGGAAAGCATTGGCCAGATACTCCAGGCGGGATGGCATCTGCTGAAACTGATCAACGAAATCCTCGATCTCGCTAGAATTGAGTCCGGAAGGCTGTCCCTTTCGCCGGAACCGTTGGCGATGGCCGAGATCATGCTCGAATGCCAGGCCATGATCGAATCGCAGGCGCAAAAGCGTGGCATCAGTATGACCTTCCCCCCCTGTGACATTCCTTACTTCGTCCATGCCGATCGGACCCGGGTGAAACAGGTACTCATCAACCTGCTTTCCAACGCGATAAAATACAACAAGGCGGGGGGAACGGTTGTCGTGGACTGCTTTGCGAGCTCTCCAGAACGTATTCGCATCAGCGTCAAGGATACCGGTGAGGGATTGACCCCGGAAAAGCTGGAGCAGCTCTTCCAGCCGTTCAATCGTCTCGGACAGGAGAACAGAGCCGAGGAAGGCACGGGCATCGGCCTGGTGGTAGCCAAGCAACTGACAGAACTGATGGGGGGCGTGATCGGCGTGGAAAGCACCGTCGGGGTGGGCAGTGTGTTCTGGTTCGAACTGATCGCGAATATTGCGCCACAACATGCAGTTGGAGAAGTCGAAACCCTTGCAGTTGTCCAACCGCAATTGCCGAACGGTGTGCGGATGCGTATCCTGCTCTATGTAGAAGACAACCCGGCTAACCTGAAGCTGGTCGAGCAACTTATCGCCCGCCGCTCCGATCTGCGCTTGCTAACCGCGGTGACCGGATATCTCGGCATTGGGCTGGCGCGCACCTCGCAGCCGGAGATGATTCTCATGGACATCAATCTGCCTGACCTCAGCGGTATCGAAGTTATGAAGATCTTGCGCGAAGACCCGGCAACGGCGCATATCCCCATTGTTGCCCTCAGCGCCAATGCCATGCCAAGCGATATTGAGAAGGGCCTGGCGGCAGGATTCTTCCGGTATCTCACCAAGCCGATCAAGGTCAACGAATTTATGGACACCCTTGATGTGGCGCTGGAATTTGCGGAAAACCGGCGAAAGTCAGCACAGATGAAGCAGGAATAATTTTATGGTTAGTTCGTCCGAAATACTTAACGCCCGCGTCCTGATCGTTGACGATCTGGAAGCCAATGTCCGCCTCCTCGAGCGTATGCTGCAAAGCGCGGGCTATACCTCCATCGCGTCTACGATGGATCCCCATGAAGTCTGCGAGCTTCATCGCAACAACCGCTATGACTTGATTCTCCTCGATCTCCTGATGCCCGGCATGGATGGATTTCAGGTAATGGAAGGCCTCAAGGAAATCGAACCGGACGGTTACTTTCCAGTGCTCGTGATCACCGCCCAACCTGCTCACAAGCTGCGGGCACTGGAAGCCGGGGCGAAAGATTTTATCAGCAAGCCCTTTGATCTGCTTGAATTACAGACCCGTATTCACAACCTGCTGGAAGTGCGGCTGTTGTACAAGAAAATCGAGAATTACAACACGGTGCTGGAACAGCGCGTGGAGGAGCGGACCCTTGAGCTTCGGACGGCCCTTTCCGAAATCCAGGCAATGAAAGACCAATTGGAGACGGAGAATATTTACTTCCGCCACGAGAACAAAATGAAGCATCGATTTGCGAATATTATCGGGCAAAGCGATGGTCTCAAGTATGTTCTCTATCGGGCGGAACAGGTTGCCCCTGCGAACACGACGGTCCTCATCCTTGGGGAGACCGGCACGGGGAAGGAGCTGATCGCTGCCGCTATCCATAACATGAGTCCCCGGAAGGAACGGCCCCTGATCACGGTCAACTGCGCCGCCCTGCCGGGGAATCTGATTGAGAGCGAGTTATTCGGCCGGGAGAAGGGGGCCTTTACCGGGGCCGATTCCCGACAGGTAGGCCGGTTCGAGGTCGCCAATGGTTCCACCCTATGTCTTGATGAGATTGGGGAGCTGCCGCTGGAGTTGCAGGCAAAGCTGCTCCGGGTGATCCAGCATAACGAATTTGAGCGCCTCGGTTCGTCCCATACCATCAAAGTCGATGTGCGGATCGTGGCAACGACCAATCGCGACCTTGAGGAAGAGATCCGCAAGGGCCGGTTCAGACAGGACCTTTACTATCGCCTCAACGTCTTCCCCATCACCGTCCCACCCCTCCGGATGCGGAAAGAAGACATTCCGCTAATGGTTCAGGCCTTCATAGAACGATATTCCCGGAAATTGGGGAAACACATCACGTCGATCCAGAAGGAGACGCTGCAGGTGCTGCAGGATTACCCGTGGCCCGGGAACGTCCGAGAGCTGGAAAGCATCATTGAACGGGCCATGATCTTATGCCCCGGGCCGGTCTTCCAACTGACGGACAGACTGGATATTCCCTCCCACCCCTTGTCATCTGCCCTGAGAACCCTGGAAGAGACGGAGCGAAACCAAATCCACAAGATCCTTTCTGAAACCCGGTGGCACATCGAGGGAAAGGACGGGGCCGCCGCGATCCTGGGCCTCAATCCGAGCACCTTGAGAGCGCGGATGCACAAGCTCGGGATCATCCGGCCGGAGATAAAAAAACCGGATTAAACTGTACACCTCCATCTGTTGAGGTTCCACCAAATATTGAGGCCAGGCAAATCATTCCAAACTTTTCAGATGCTCGCTCCTAATTGATCTGGCCCCCTATGCCCGGTTAACATTTTTCTATTGCAAGGCAATGGAATTTCTGATAAAACACACGAGTGGTATAGGAAATATTTTCATGCTTCGTTGTGCCCGTGCCGGGCGTGGGTGTTAGTCAGGTTTTTACTCTTAAGGGGGGGCGGTAATTATTTTAGATTGGTAAGGGCGCCGGGAGGTGAAAATGGCTAAGGCAAAAATGGTCAAGACGAAACAGGATGTTCTTGTTCTTGAAAAGTGCCCGACGGGCATCAAGGGTCTCGATGAGATTACGAAGGGAGGGCTTCCGAGAGGCAGGCCAACCCTGGTCTGCGGCGGTCCTGGTTGCGGCAAAACGCTTTTCGCCATGGAGTTTCTCGTGCGGGGCGCCAGGGATTTCGGAGAACCCGGGGTCTTCATGACCTTCGAGGAGACTCCGGAGGACCTCGCGAAGAACTTCCTCTCCCTTGGTTTTGATCTCCCCGACATGGTGTCGCGGGGTCTCATCGCCACAGACCACGTCAAAATCGAGCGCAACGAGGTTGAGGAGACGGGTGAGTACGACCTGGAAGGATTGTTCATCCGCCTGGGCAGTGCCATTGATGCCATCGGCGCGAAGCGGGTTGTCTTAGATACCATAGAAGTCCTTTTTTCCGGGCTGTCTAACGCCGCTATCGTTCGGGCAGAGATTCGCCGGCTTTTTCACTGGTTGAAAGACCGCGGGATGACGGCCATCATTACGGGGGAAAGCGGCGACAAGCTCCTGACACGCTACGGGCTTGAAGAATACGTCGCCGATTGCGTTATCTTCCTCGACTTCCGTATCGTGGAGCAAATTTCCACCCGCCGCCTGCGGATTATCAAGTACCGCGGTTCCGCTCACGGCGCCGACGAGTATCCCTTCCTGTTAGACGAGAGCGGCCTCTCTATCCTGCCCATCACGTCCCTGGGGCTCGATTACCCCGTTTCCAATGAGCGCATCGCCACGGGTGTCCCCAAGTTGGATGCCATGCTGATGGGGAAGGGGTTCTTCCGGGGCAGCACCGTCCTCGTCTCCGGTACGGCGGGCACCGGCAAGACAAGTTTGGCGGCTACCTTTGCCGACGCCGCCTGCAGGCGTGGTGAGCGCTGCTTGTATTTTGCCTTCGAGGAATCGCCCCGACAGATCATCCGGAACATGGGTTCCATCGGCATGGATCTCGGTCAGTGGGTGAAGAAGGGGCTGCTCAGGTTTCATGCCGCCCGGCCTTCGCTTTACGGCCTGGAAATGCATCTTCTCACCTTCCACAAGGTGATCGAGGAGTTCGATCCCCAGGTTTTCATTATCGATCCGATCAGCAACCTGACCGCTGCGGGGACAACATCAGAGGTTAAATCTGTCTTAACGCGCCTGATCGACTATTTGAAGATGAAAAGGATAACCACTTTTCTTACGGACCTCACTCATTTTACCGGCAGCCTTGAACACACAAGTGAAGAGATATCTTCCCTGATCGATACGTGGCTGCTCCTCCGGGATATCGAACTAAACGGTGAACGCAACCGGGGCCTTTACATTTTGAAGTCCCGCGGCATGTCCCACTCCAACCAAATTCAGGAATTTCTGATCACGAACCAGGGCCTTGACCTGATTGACGTCTATACCGGTTCCGGCGAGGTATTAACGGGCAGTGCCCGGGCCGTCCAGAAAGCCGGGGAAACGGCCTCCGAGCTGGCACGCCGGCATGAGACCGCTCGCAGGCTCCGCGAGCAAGAGCGCAAGCGGAAGGCCCTGGAAACAAAGATCGCTGCGCTGCGCGCCGAGTTCGATGTGGAAACGGAAGAGGTGCATCTAATTGCGGAAGAAGAGCAAAAAAGACAAACTACTCTGACAGAAGACCGTTTAGAAATGGCGCATCATCGCAAAGGGAAACCTTGATAAGTCCGGCGCAGCGCTGGAAAAGGAAGCGGGAAAGGAGCGTAAGATGAATGCTGTCTCAGAAGGAAAGGGAAAGAAGATAAAGACCGATGCGCCGGAAGAAATCTGGAGTCTCCGGTTATATGTAGCCGGTCAGACCCCGAAATCGATTACGGCCTTTGCCAATTTAAAGAAGATCTGCGAAGAGCACCTCGCGGGGAAATACCGCATTGAAGTGATCGACCTTTTAAAGAATCCCCAGCTTGCCAAAGGGGACCAGATTGTTGCCATTCCGACCCTGGTCAGGAAGCTTCCCGAACCGCTTAAAAGGATTATCGGAGATCTGGCTAACACCGAGCGCGTGCTGGTGGGGCTCGACATCCGTTCTGTCCCCAAATGAACAAATCACAATGGGTGTAACCGCGATGGAGTTGAATAGAGGGATAACGAGCACGGAGGAATTCGAAAAGGCGGTAGCGTTGCGAGACCGGGCAACGTACGTTTTCCGGCTGTATGTTACCGGGATGACCCCAAAGTCAACCCGGGCCATCGCCAATGTTCGGAAACTCTGTGAAAAACACCTGGCTGACCGCTACAAACTCAAGGTGATCGATATCTACCAACAACCCGCGCTGGCCCGGAAAGCGCAGATTATTGCCACCCCGACGCTCGTCAGGGACCAACCCCTGCCGCTCCGGAGGCTCATTGGCGACATGTCTGATGAGGAAAGGTTTCTTGTCGGCATCGATCTGAAACCCAGGAATTGAAGATCTCCGCAGCAAGCTGCGGAGAATCTTCGATCCTTAAGCGGAACAAACATTTCGTTTTTGCTCGTTTACCCCGCGGCAAGCCACGGGGAATACACTTGCGGGCGGATTCATGAATACGGATCAATGAACAAATCGCACCGAACACGTCAACAACTTTTGGATGAATTGCAGGAGCTTACAGCGCGGGTAATGGAAGCTGAGGAAACGCTGCGCGCCATCCTCAGCGGTGAGGTGGATGGCCTGGTTGTCTCAACGGCGGAAGAAGATCAGGTCTTTACACTATCGGGCGCCGATCATCCTTACCGGGTCATGGTCGAGGCCATGAACGAAGGGGCTGTCACCCTGACTTCCGACGGCACGATCCTTTTCTGTAACCAGCGTTTTGCAGATATTGTCAAAAGGTCTCTGGAAGAAATAATGGGATCTTCAATCTCCCAATACATTTCATCAACAGACCGGCAATTATTTGAGGCATTGTTTGCGGAGGGCTTAAAGGGGAGCAGCAAGGTGGAACTGTCCTTACAGACCGGAGGTGAAAATCCCGTACCTACCTTCCTTTCCATAAGCGCCCTTGAACACACGGATGTGCCCGGTGCGGCGTGCATGGTCGTGACCGACCTGACGGAGCAAAAGCGCAATGAAAAGATGCTGGCAGAGGAAAAACTGATAACGCAAATCCTCCATCAAGCTGCGGAAATATTTGTTATCTGCGACCACCAAGGATGTATTATCCGTGCAAGTCAGTCGACCAATAGGCTCTTCGGTAAAAGCCCAACATTCCAGGAATTTGACGAGGTATTTCACCTCTGCTACCCGGACGGGACTCCCTTTGTCCTTCTATCTGCAATAAGTAACAAGTACCTCCACGCAGATGAGGTCCATTTCAGGCATGGGGATAACGAGCCTTTATCCTTTCTCTTGGGGGCAAACCCACTTATCGCTCATAAAGAAGGTGTCGGCGGCATTGTTGTCGTCATGGTGGACATCACCGAGCGCGAGAAGATGGAGAAGGCGCTGCAAAAAGCCCATGCCGAGCTCGAACAGCAGGTGGCGGAGCGGACGCTCGAACTTCGAACAGCTCTTTCTGAAATCAAAACGATGAAAGACCAACTAGAGGCCGAGAATATTTACTTCCGTCAAGAGATCAAAACGAGACATCGCTTTGCCAAAATTATCGGAGAAAGTGATGGTCTCAAGTATGTTCTCTATCGCGCGGAGCAGGTCGCGCCCACGAACACAACGGTCCTCATCCTCGGTGAGACCGGTACGGGGAAGGACCTGATCGCGGTCGCCATCCACGAGATGAGCCCGCGCAAGAATCGACCGCTCATCACAGTCAACTGTGCCGCCCTGCCGGGTAATTTGATGGAGAGCGAATTGTTCGGCCGGGAGAAAGGGGCATTTACCGGGGCCGATACCCGGCAGATCGGTCGGTTCGAGATCGCCAATGGTTCCACCCTTTGCCTCGACGAGATCGGGGAGCTGCCGCTGGAGTTGCAGGCCAAGCTGCTCCGGGTGATTCAGCATAACGAGTTTGAGCGTCTGGGCTCGTCCCATACCATCAAAGTCGATGTGCGGATCGTGGCGACGACCAATCGCGATCTTGAGGAAGAGGTCCGCAAGGGCCGGTTTCGGCAGGACCTTTACTATCGGCTCAACGTCTTCCCCATCACGGTCCCTCCCCTCCGGCTGCGGAAAGATGACATCCCGATGATGGTCCATGCCTTCATAGAACGGTATTCCAGGAAATTTGGGAAACAGATCACGTCGATCCAGAAGGAGACGATGAAAGCGCTGCAGGATTACCCGTGGCCCGGCAACATCCGGGAGCTGGAAAGCATCATTGAACGGGCCATGATCTTATGCCCTGGGCCGGTTTTGCAGTTGACGGATAAACTGGAGATTTCAGCCCCCTCATTGTCATCCACCGTGAGGACCCTGGAAGATTCGGAGCGAAACCAAATCCATAAGATCATTTCCGAAACCCAATGGCACATCGAGGGAAAGGACGGGGCTGCAGCGATCCTGGGCCTTAACCCAAGTACCCTAAGAGCGAGGATGCATAAGCTCGGGATCGTCCGGCCGGAAACAAAAAAACCGGGTTAGACTGCCCAACTTCCCCCCTGCGTATCCCTCAATATATCGCGGTCCCACCAAATATTGAGGTTAAACGAATCAGTTCATGCTTTTCCGCTGTTCGCACCTGCTAATCTAACGCCCTGTTATTAAAGAATGAATCCAAGCTTCTGTTTTCCTTTTCCTTGATGGCAAGCCACTTGCAGTACGATCCGTATGAACTTGATCATTACCCGAATGAAGGTACTTTCTGAGAAGGGCAAGGAGAAAAATCATGAAATCCAGCACGACGGACCAGGTAGAAGGCAAGTTTCACCAAGTAAAAGGTAAGCTCAAGGAGGTCGCCGGGGAACTGAGCGATAATCCAAAGTTGGAAGCGGAAGGCATCGATGAAAGGATAGCCGGCAAAGTTCAGGAGAAGATCGGTCAGGTCAAAAAGGTATTGGGGGAATAAATCATGTCAAAAACGTGGGCAAGAGAGTTTCCGATCATAAATGCGGGAATAGTTCATCATGATGTGGGGTAGAATTACCCAACTCATGGGCTGATTAATGCTGGTCTCAAAGAAGCCACATTTATAACCAGTTGATTTCTTGGCCTATATTTAACAGTGAAGGTTTTGGCATGACAAGTGCAATTGCTCCACTCAACTAAAACCTGAAAGGAGCAACAAAATATGAAGAAGTTGATGTCCATTATCGTTTCCATCCTTTTCGCAGTTTCCATGTCCGGTTTGGCCTTTGCCCAGGCTCCGGCCGCAAAGCCCGCTGCTGAACCCGTAAAGGTTGAGAAGAAGGATCCTGCAAAGCAGGCCGCTGCTGACAAGAAGGATGCCGCTGACAAAAAGGCTGCTGACAAGAAAGCCGCCGCCGAGAAGAAGGCTGCTGACAAGAAGGCCAAAGCTGACAAAAAGGCTGCCGACAAGAAGGCTAAAGCTGAGAAGAAAGCCGCTGACAAGAAGGATGCCGCTGATAAAAAGGCTGGCGATAAGAAAGACGCCGCTGACAAAAAGGCTGCTGACAAGAAGTAAGCACCTCCCTTTATCCAGCTCTAATAAAAAAGGCTCCTCACCATGAGGGGCCTTTTTTATTGGTGCGCCAGGCATGGCGCGTGGTGCGAAAGCGCCGTTCGATCAGGTATGGTGCCTGATTGGAGACTTGGAGGTGGAAGTCCTCTTCGGACCCTGATGGTGGGAACCGATAGCCGG
>Ga0247842_10000597_pt1 | contig 73220 bp, 94 predicted proteins | sample LaCruzMarch2015__3_FD_192411 | JGI IMG/M metagenome (GOLD analysis project Ga0247842, IMG submission 192411) | Freshwater microbial communities from meromictic Lake La Cruz, Castile-La Mancha, Spain - LaCruzMarch2015_19m | ecosystem: Environmental > Aquatic > Freshwater > Lake | place: Spain... | reverse complement strand
CAAGGCGCTTGGACAAGCATGCGAACTTCTTAACAAAGGAACAGGACAAGAAAAATGTGAATGGGTAAACAGAAATGATGCAATATCTCCTGGAATAAAACCTTGGAACCAAGTTCTTACAAACGGATTTGTTTATTCTCAGGTAAAACCAAGACCTGCTGGCGGAGGAAGTGCAACATCTGGAATGTGGATTGAAAGAGCGACTGAAAATGCTAATGGGAATAAATGTATTGATCCTTTCACTCCAATTGAATTCGGAATATTAACCTACAATCAAAATAATCAACCAGAACCAGCACAATGCAAAATTGAATACCAACATACGAATAGCTTTGCTGAAATGGGTTATTATTTTGGAGACAGCAACTTATATTTAACAAATCACTCGCAAATGTTTTCAATGCCGAGTATTTCAAGTCTAAGAACAATGAATCAAAATGAATCAGAGGGTCTTGAAATCGACACAACTCCTGGTGAATATACTTTTTATGTTAGATGTGCAGATGCAAATGGCAACGAGAACAGAGACGAATTTGCAGTAAGATTCTGCATAGATGAAGGACCTGATATGACTGCCCCAATAATAAAAGGAACAAGTTTTGGAAACCAAACAACACCTGTTCAGTTTGGACAGGATAATTTATCAATAGATGTATATGTTAATGAACCTAGCAGATGTTTCTGGGAAAGAGAAGATAGAGATTATAATTATATGGGAAATGAGATGACCTGCTCAAATAATCCTCTTGAAATGAATGCAGAATTTTTATACACCTGTCATACTACTTTAACAGCGATAGAAGATAGGGCAACTAATAATTTCTTCTTCAGATGTGTTGACCTTTCTGAAAATCAAAACTATATGACTGAAGGTTATCAGTTTACTGTAATCGGGACACAACCATTAGACATAATTAGTTTCGGACCAAACGGGACAATTTCAGGGAGTACTTCTGTTGTAGAAACAACTCTTCATGTAGAAACAGCAAACGGATATAATAACGGCGAGTCAAGATGTTTTTATTCAGCAACAGGAGAAAATTCAAGCTATATTGAATTCTTCTATAACACCTCTGAATTCACTAATATACATAACCAGGTTCTTGATTTGGGTTCAGGCACATATAATTATTATTTTAGATGTATTGATTTGGGTGGAAATTCTGCTCAAAATTCTACGACATTCACTCTTGATATGGATCGAGAATCTCCTTTGATTGTAAGAGCATATAATGAAAACAATCAACTTTTGGTAATGACTGATGAGACATCTGATTGCAGGTATAACACTCAATCATGCAGCTTTGATTTTAGTACTGGATTAACTATGTCAAATGCTAATTCGACTGTCCATGAAACAGACTGGGAAGAACATAATTATTATATCAAATGTGCAGATATTTATAATAATCAACCAGACCCTACTGAATGTTCTATAGTAGTAAGGCCTTATTTAGGATAATCTTCTTAGCAGAAAAACCTTATAAATACGGCTAATCTTTATATATTTGAAAAAAGATGGTAAGAAATTTGCTTAAACATAGAAAATCAAACTCGCGTTTGCATTTCAAAAATATTCAAACAAGACTTAAATCCAAACGCTCGCAAGAATCTATCGGCATGTCGTTTAACATGATTTTCTCAATAATACTTATTATATTTTTCCTTGTGGCAGCATTTGTTGCAATAAAATATTTCCTGGGTATGCAAAAAGAAACGCAGCTTAGAACATATTTTGAAAGTTTTCAGGGAAAAATAAGTGAACTTGGAAGTTCTGCAGGAATTGTTGGAAATGAATATGTCTTTGAAAAAAATGCTCCATCTGGCACTACTGATTTATGTTACATGGATTTTAATCTGCCCAGTTCAACAACTTATTCTGCGGCAGATGCAGAGATGGTAAGAAAATGCACTGAAATAAAAGAAAATCTTAGAAGTGTGACAAATGCAAATTTTGCATTTTATTCTTTGAATTATGATAAAATTATGAAAAGAGCAGGATATAAGACAATTACAGGTATAAACGCAGAAAGTTTACCTGACCCGGGCTATAACTGCTACTGTATTACTAAGAATACTACTGGAAAAATAAAAATAAAAATTTCAACTACAACTGAAAATCCTGATGTAAAGATAAAGTCAGCATAAAATATTAATAAAAAATGGGCATAAATAAAAATAAAGTTGGTTTTGAAATGTCATTTAGCATGATTTTTTCGATTATTGCTGGAGGGATAATATTATTCCTCGCGATTTATGCAACAACCAAGTTCATAAGCCAGGGGCAAGAAACAACTTATGTTGAAGCTGCAAAATCCATAGATAATTCTCTTGGAGATTTAGTTACAGGAATAGCTGAAGGCATATCTACGAAAATAAGCTTTAGAAAAGAAACAAGAATTCTCTTTGATTGCTCTCTTCCTTCAGAAGATGTAAACAGCCCATTTGGAAAACAAACTATCGGATTTTCTGAAGAGTCTGGGATAGGACAGAGATGGTATGAATCAAAAACTAAAATAACGCGAAAGAATAAGTATGTTTTTGCTAATAATACTGAACAAGGTAAGAAAATGTTTATTTTTATAAAACCTTTTTATATGGGATTTAAAGTTGATGACTTAATAATTATGAGTTCTAATCATTATTGCTTTTTTAGAAGCGGAATGCCTCCAAATATAATTAATGACTTAGAAAACCTACAAATGGAAAATGTAAAGGTTGTTGATGATTTTGGGTTATGCGGGAATGGGGGCAATATCACTGTTTGTTTTGGAAGCGGGGGTTGTGATATTAATGTTCATGATGGTGGCTGCCCTGGATGCGATAATTATGAAGTTGGCAGCGTTGAAAAAAATGATGGTTCTGGTTCAGTTGACTATGTTGGGAATCTTTTATATGGTGCAATTTTCTCCTCAAAAGACATTTATGATTGTAATGTTGCCAGACTTGGAAAGAAAACATCAACACTAGCCGAGCTTTATTTAGGAAAAATAAACCAAGTTTCATCAAAAGGTTGTAATTCACAACAGATTGAACCTGGCTTGCTAACTTTAAGTGGCGGATTTGAAGAAGCAACACTGACTAACAGATATCTAATCGCTAAAAGTATGAATGAAAAGAATGACTTAGCAAATTGCAAAATATATCCGGGATAAACCTGTGGAAATGAATAGTTATTAAAAAACCTTAAACCAAAGGTTTTTTAGGGTAAAAAACATTAATTTGTAGTAAAAAAAGAGGAAATATGACCATAGCAAAAAAAATAGGAATAATCTCAATAAAAGGCGGCGTAGGCAAGACTTCAACTGTCTCCTCGCTTGGAGCTTCTCTTGCAAATGATTTTGGAAAAAGAGTTCTTCTTGTCGATGCAAACTTTTCTGCGCCTAACTTGGGAATTCATCTGGGCATAGTGAACCCTGAATGTACAATACACCATGTTCTGAATAATAAGGCACATATACGCAAAGCGATTTATGATAGTGGACAAGGTTTTCATGTTCTTCCGGGCTCTATTTTTTATCAAAAAATAAACCCATTTAAACTAAGGGAAAAATTAAAAGATGTTGAACAAAACTATGATATTATTCTTATTGATTCTTCTCCAACATTAAATGAAGAAATTCTTGCGACAATGCTGGCTAGCGACGAGTTAATTGTTGTAACAACACCTGACCTTGCAACATTAAGTACTACTCTAAGAGCAATAAGATTAGCTAAACAAAGAAAAACGCAGATAAATGGGCTCATATTAAATAAAGTTTATAATAAAAGTTTTGAATTATCAACAAAAGAGATTGAGGAGACAAGTGGTTGTGATATTCTTGCAGTAATACCCCATAATATAAACATTCCAAAAACCCAATCTAAATATATCCCTTTAACAATGGGCAAATCAAATGTTGCATCAAGAGAATATAAACGACTTGCAGGAATATTGGCTGGAGATGAATATAAAGAAAGCTTTTTTAGAAGATTTATCAATAGATTTAAGAATAATTTTCCAAAGCATGAAGTGAATAGAGTTATATTTAAGGAGAATTATTAAACCTAGATTTAATAAAATGGGGATGTCTTAATAAAAAATGATAAAGAAAACTTTAAACTTTAATGGGGCACAGATGAAGATTATGGAAATGAGTTTTATGATTCTTGCCCTTTTTCTTTTTTTTGTTATGGTTGGATTATTTTTTCTTGCTTCAGCTACTTCTAATTTAAAGGATGAAGCAAATCTGCTCTATAGACAAGGAACAATAAACACTCTTATTGCTCTTTCTGGGACTCCGGAGTTTACATGTGGTGAATCAAATTGTGTTGATCTTGATAAAATGATTGTGTTAGGTGGGATGGTTGAAAGAGGAGATTATAGAAACTTTTGGAATGTTGGAAGTTTAAAAGTTATGCGGGTTTATCCTTATTTTTCAGGAGAAAAAGAATGCAGTGGCAATAATTATGAGAATGGTTGTAATTTTATCTCTATAAAAGAAAAAGGAGCAACAGATAATGAAGTTTTGGATTGGACTTTTGTGAGTATATGCAGAAAAGAAACTAAAGATGGCTTTGTCTATGATAAATGTGAAATAGGGAGGATAGTAGCTGGGACAGCTGAGAAAAAATGATGAAGAAATTAATAAAGTCGAAACGCTCTACTCGCGTTCAGACTCAAGCAGAATATGGATTATTCTCGTCTAAACGCTCTACTCGCGTTCAGACTCAAGCAGAATATGGATTATTCTCGTCTAAACGCTCGAACTCGCGAGCCGATTTTGAGAATAATAAGAGAATACTGCTAAAATCAACTCGCTCGCAACATGAGGCAATGGGGTTTGTAATTATAGTGGCACTGGTAATTATTGTTGGTGTAATTTTTCTAGGAATACAGATGAACAAAGATAGCACACCTCAACAATACAAGGACTCAAACATAATGAATTTCCTCATAGCGAGTTCAAAATATACTTCTGATTGCTTTGAAAATCATGAACCCCTTACCTTAAATGATTTAAAGGAAAAATGTTATAATAACCAAAAATGCTCTAGAGAAGGAGTTGAAGTTGATTCATGTATATATTTGAACGAGACGTATTCTGATATGTTGAGCAAATCCTGGTTAATTTACGAGGGTTCTCCAATAAAGTATTATGAATTGAAAATTAACTACCGGGGAACATGCAATGATAGTCTTACAATAAACCCTTCCTCAGAATTAGAAATTCAGGCAGGTAATTCAAGCCAGTGTTCTTTCTCAAGCAAAAAAATAGGCCAAGAATCCTTTCCGATAAGCGGTTCTGGAGAAGGATGTATAGTTAGTGAGCTAATGATTTGTGAAAAAGAGACTAAATAACAATTTTTATCTCTAAAACATCAAGAACAAGAAGTGGCTTTAACTTTTCCCTTTTTCCCTTGTAAATTGGAATCATCTCTATAAGGCCGAAACTTTCCAATACCCTAATATCCTGCCTTACTGATTTAAAATCCCTGCCAACAATCTTTGCTAGTTCATATATTGAATTGGGTTGTTTTGTTTTAAGGACATGAAGAATTCGTGCTTTTTCATTGCTTAGAACACTTCTTACATGGGAAATATCTGATTGTTCTAAACTCTTATCTCCCCTTAATCTGCTAAAAATTGCGCCAAATGTTCCCTGCCTTGTGTCAAGAGTTATTGTTTTTGTTTTTATTCTTTTTTCTACCATTTTAGTTTTAGATTTTTGAGATTTATGTGGATTTTACTTCTTTTATCAATAATCGTCGTCATAGATAGTATATAAATCTTTCTAGATATTAATAATATATACTTTCTAGATATAGGTTTAATATTAACATATATTCTAAAAATACCCTCCATGCCCTAAAGACTAACTTTTCTTATTTTAATAAAACTAGTATCTCTGGGTCAGTGATACCAAAAGCTTTATAAAGCAATTCGTTAATTTTTCGGTTATTCCCGAGGAAAACACAAGAAAAACAAAAGGTTTTTAAAGGTAAATTTCCATCTTGTTCTGTCTAAAAAGACATAAAGAGACAGCAGTGATGACTTATAGTGACTTCAGTGAGGAGTGTCTGTGGATGGCAATTTATTCGCCAACTACAAAGACATTAAGTTAACATTGATTGAAAGGAGGTTTAAAAAATAATGAAAATTAATTTAAAAAAAGTAGCTTCAGTATTAGCTAGCGCTGTTATGTTCGGAAGCACACTTGGTTTCGCAGCTGCTGCATGGGCCGAACCATTCGTAAAGGATGGAGTTGGAGATGCTGCAATCGTTGTTGGAGCTCTTGCTACTACAGATACAATTGCTGCTACAAATTTGGGAACAAATTTAAAAGCTAAAGTTACTGAATCTGACTCAACGGTTACTGTTGGAGACATAAAACTAACTGATGACGAAGTTGAATTAAGAGGTTTAATCACTGGTAGTGATATTACTGTTGCAGCTATAGCAGACAACAAACTATCTGGTCTTCTTGATGAGCAAATCTCATGGGATGATGGAGAGGGTTCTGATGACTATGATATATCTGAAACTATAACTATCGGAACAATGAAAGTTCTTACAACTCTTGACGATAAAAAGTTAGAGGGTGTAGCTTTGACTAATGAAAAAACTTTAGAATATAAACTTCTAATCGAAGATACTATGAATGTTAGTGCAGTTGGAGTTGATGATGCTGATACTCTTTACTTACCTATAATGGGTAATGAATATGAGATAGAAGACATGACATTAACAAGTGTTACTGTTACAACTTCTGAACAAGTTTCAATGACTGCTGGAGATACAAAAACGGTTGCAGGTAAAACTGTAGCTTTAGTTGATGTATTTGATGGCAGTGCTGAAGTTACTGTTGATGGAAAGAGTGAAGTCATAAATGAAGGCTCTACTAAGAAAATCAATGGTATAAGGATTCATGTTGAATCTACTGGTTATCATGCAAATACTCCTGAAACAAGTAAGGCAATTTTGAAGGTTGGTGAAGATATTTCAAAAACATTCGAATCTGGAGATGAATTTGTCGGACAAGACAAAGACGATCCATTATGGGTTTGGGATATTCACGATCTTGGTGAAGCAAATGCAACTATCGGTGTTAAATACAATGCTGATATAGACAGTGCTAACGACGATATTGCTGGAGACACAATAAAATATGTTGGAGAAGGCTATGTCTTCCCTAATAATTTTGCTGCTGTTACACTTGATTCAATAACTGATGCAAAGTATGAGAATGTAAAAATATCATTTGAAGATGGAGTAGACTTATTCCCTGCATCTGATACTTCTACAGCTCTTGTAGAAAATGCTGACGTAATTGTAATTGAAGCTGAAAACGACAATACAATTACTTCTGCTGGAAAAGAAACAGATAAATTATACATTTACTACAACGCTACAGGATCGATACAAACGTTCTATCAAGATATTGCTGGAGATTATACTCCAACAAATAAAGTTAGAGCTGCAAATCTTTCTGTTGGTAGAGTTAATGTTAATGGTACTTTAGATGCTCAAGAAGTAGCTACATTAGAAATTGGTGATACTAATTTAGATGTAGATATTTCAACTACAACTGGTGTTGCTTCGTTAAGTATAACTAATGACGATGCTATTGCTCCTACAGCAAAGGTATTAGAATTAACCATTGGTGGGACTAATCTTAGTATCACTACTGGAACATTCGAAAGATTGGGTACTCTTGTAGAAGATGCTCAAGCTGGAGATGTATATTTTAATGCTACAGACGTATCTACAGAAGAATATGACTATATGGACACTTACGGTATAAAATTAAGCGACGGAACAACTGTAAAAGCTGAAGCTGATGTTGATGAAGCAACATTGAGTGTGCCTGAAGAACAGGTTTATGCTCAAGTTACTGTATCAATGGGAGCTGTTACTACAACTAGCGGATCTAGTGAAGTAAGAGTCTTTACAGATGCTGAAGAAGCTTCTTTCAAGGATAAAAACTTGATAGTTGTCGGAGGTTCATGTATCAACAAAGCTGCTGCTATGATTTTAACTGGTAAAACAGATGCTGTATGCGGAGATGCTTTCACTAGTTTAACTGGTGTAGGCGTAAACAAACAACTTATACAAGTTGCTGCAAGCCCATACAATAACTTAAAATTAGCTATGCTTGTTGCTGGTTATGAAGCTGCGGATACAACAAACGCTGTTAACAGAGTAATAGACGGACAAGAATCAACAACTGTTGGTTCTAAGGTTATCTATCCTCTAGCAATTTAAACACAACAAATTTTTTATTTTTCTTTTTTTTTCTTTTTTTTTTGACTTATTGCGAAAGCTTTATTGATTTATGATAGATAATTAAGACTCTATTTAGATTTCTGAGGAAAATATATTATTAATCATAGAGAATAAGTTTATATCCCTCATAAAAACATTTAAAACACTAAAATTACTCAATAAAATATGATACAAAAAATAATGACTAAAGAGCAGATTGAAAAGAGAGACAGAAAGAAAAAGATAATTATAAGTGTAGTCTTAGCCGCGATAATGCTTTTTAGCAGTGCAGGATATGCTTTTTTCAGCAATGAAGATACGACAACAAAGACTGAAAAAATCTCCTATGGGGGAATAGATTTTGTTAAAACCAATTATGGTACCTGGCAGTTCACTCAGGGCAACTATCAATTCGAAACAAAATTCATGCCAAAAGACACTGAAAACATAAGCGTTCAGATAAGTAAAACTCTGGATAATTATCTCCAAAAAACCCTATATTTTGGAATCAATTCAAAGGTAGACATTGCTTCTTCAGGAAGTAATGAGATATTGCGAAATATATACTCTCTTATTGAAAGAAATGATTTATCTTGCTTAAATGAAAACTGTACAGAGGACAAGCCAATAAAGGATTGTTCTGTGGATAATGTTATTATTTTTAAGGAAAGTAATGAATCTGCTATAAAAACAGAAAATAACTGCCTAGTTTTATACTCGCCAATATATGAGCAGGAAAGAGTAGCAGATGCCTTCTTGTTTAAAATTCTTGGATTATAATTTCATATAGTTTAAAAACAATAAAAATGACCCATAGACATGAAAGAAAAAAATAAAGTCACGAATATAGAGAACAATATTCTTAATGAGGAAGCAGTTCTCAAGAAAGAGAAACAGAAAACTGAAGCAATAGAAAAAGACATAAACAAAACTGGGAATATTATTGATAGGGAAGTGAAAAAAATTACTGAAAAACCTAAAGAGAAAAACAATAATACTGCGATTTTTGTAGTCCTTGGAATTGCACTATTGATACTCTTAATTTGTGCTATTGCTGTGTTTTATCGTTATAGTTCAAATAACTTCAAGTATGGTGGAATAGAATTCAATAAGAATTATGAAGGAAGTGTTACTTTTTACACTGGAATGGTTCCTATAACTGATGATTATGGTAATATCCAAGCATATCGAAAGATTGATTTAAGAAATGATCCAAGAAAATTGAAAGATGTAGCTGTTGATTTAAATGGAAGCATAAACTTCATAAAAAATAGTACATTATATGTCTCTTATGGTGAAATGAAACAATGTATAGAGACAGGAGTAGCAGCAACAAATCTTGGGTTATTTTTAGCGACAACAGATGTAAGTTACCTGGGCGCAATAGATGATCCTGATTATGCTAATAGCACCACTGTACCCTATGTTAATTGTCAAACACATCCCAATAACATAGTCTTATTAATAAAATCCGGAAATGAAACCCAAGTAACACAAACAGGCAATAATTGTTATGAACTTGTTTTTAAAGAGTGTGAAATATTAAAAGTTACTGAAAAATTTGAACTTACAGTTCTTGACCAATATATGAAAGATATTTCTCAGGCCTAGAATGTTTGTTTAATTTTCCAAGTTATATTTTTAATTAGAACTAATAGCCATTAAATATCGCGGGGATATCCTCTCCTTTTCTTTAAAATCAGGTACAAGAAAATCAGAACAATACAAGCCACAACTGCCCAAATTGTTATAATATGAATATTCTCTGCGATTAAATCACGGTTATTACCAAATAAATATCCCAAATAAATTAAAACTGCACTCCAAATTCCTGCACCTAATGAAGTATAGAAAGAAAATTTAAGGAGATTCATCTTTGCAAAACCTGCAGGAATAGAAATAAGCTGTCTTACTGCTGGGATAAGTCTGCCAACAAAGGTGGTTATAGAACCATGATTTTTAAAATATTTCTCTGAGTTCATAAGACTTTCCTGGGTGAGAAAGAATATTTTTCCATACTTTGAAACAAAATGATTAACTAATCTTCTTCCAAGATAAAGTGCTAGATAATAATTAATAAAAGCCCCTAACAAACTTCCGAGAATGGCTGCTATTAAGACTCCTGAAAAAGAAAGATTACCCTGAGCAACCAATGCTCCTTGTGGAATGAGCAAAACCTCGCTTGGCCAGGGTATAAACGAGCTTTCAATAGTCATCCATATAAATGTGCCAAGATAACCTATTTTAAGAGAGAATACAAGCAAAAAGTCAACTATCTGGTTAAATAATTCGAGTAACATGCTCTATCAAGAATGTTTTGATTTATAACTCTTTTTATATCCAAGTAGTCTGAACAAAAAAGAGGCGTCAGTATAAGCAGGAATACCTTTTATCTTAAACAAAGAAACAGAAACAAACCATATTCCCACAACAAACACTATGCTAAGAACATACCAGAAAATCTTATGAATGATGTCATAGTAAGCATAATTATTAATTAATAACAAGGAAAAAACAAATATTCTCAGGATATTTATTATAAGAAGAGATAATATTGCAAATATTACTGAAAACGCCCTTTTCTTCAGGTTCATTGGAGTTATTATGTTCAATATTAAGAGCAAAAGATAGGCTGAAACAGCAACACATGCAGGAATTATCTCTATTGCCAGAGAGTCAATAAGAATTATGTTTCCTGAAAGGATTACTTCATAAAATGAACCAAGCAAAAATTTTACAGGATAAATTGTAAGCAAAAAAAGAAGTTTATTAAAAAATTCAGAATAAAAGAAGATTAAAGCAATAATTAAAATAAAGCTGTACCTTAAAAGAATTGAGACAATTGCCTTTGTTTGAGTATTCTTTTCTTGTACCCTCTTGTTTATTCTTTTCATGTCAATAAATGTTTTCTTGATGAATATATAACTAAAAAACTATTTAAATAACTAATCCTCCCTCACTTCATGAAAAAGAGGTTGTTATGGTTTAGTGGATTTTTTGTTTTGGGTGTTTTAAGTTTCTTGTTTGATAATCAAATATCTTTATTCTTCCAAAGTATAAGAAACAATATACTAACTTACATCTTTATTGGTTTTGCTTTTGAGATAGAAACAATAATACTTCTTTTTGCTATCACGAGCCTATTCTTGTTTAAGGAAAAGAAGAAAGAATGGATTTTACCCTTGTGGATAACTGCAGCAGTTACATCAGTAGTAAGTTTTATTATTAAAATACTAGTTCAAAGGCCACGGCCCTTTGAAACAGGCATTGTTTCAGGATTACCCCTTGCAATTGAGCTTCTTGGTAAGGGCATAAACCTCTGGAATTTTTCATTCCCAAGCTTTCAGGCCGCGCTTGCTTTTTCTGCACTTCCGCTTCTTGATAAAGAGTTTAAGAAGTTAAAGTATGCTTGGCTTGTTATTGCCTTGTTGATTGCTTTATCAAGAGTTTACTTAGGTGTTCATTACATGTCTGATGTGGTATTTGGAGGATTAATTGGGTATGTTATTGGATGGAGTATTGTAAAAATTAAAGAAAAAATTGATAAGAAAAAATAATTATTCTCTTATCTTCCCTGTTTTTTAGATTTTTCAGCTATTGCCTTTAATCTCTCTTCTAGATTAAGCGTTTTTGTTACTTCAGAAACTAAAATTAAATCGACAAATCTAAGATTCTCCGGCTTAGGCTTTTCGAATAAGTAATTAAACTGAACATGAATACTAATTCCATCTTTGTGAAATCCCCATAACTCATCATGATTTTCTGAAGGAACATAACTAAAGACAGGTTTTGCTTCTTGTGAAAAGAACTCCTGTAAATTAACCCTTAATTCAGAAAGATTATATCTGGATGAACCATATTGAAGACTTGATTTGAATAAATGTTTTTCTTCCATAATAAAATTAAAATTAAAAAAATTAATTAATCAGAACTCTTTCTTCCAAACATCTTAACTACAACAATTATTATTGCAATCAAAAGTATTAAATTAACTAGGACGATTGTGTAAACAAAACTATTGTCTTTCAAATGTTGGATTATCTTGCTGCTTGAAAGTCCTTCTTCAACCGTTATTGCGACTTTTTGCTCTGATGTTTTTGAACCATATGCTGTTTTTATTGTGAATTCTTTATCTCCTGCTTTTGCATCACTATCTACATTGAAATATATACTTACTTCCCTTGATTCTCCTGATGCAAGAGTAAATGTACTTGGTTCGATTGAACTTACTTCTGACCATGCTTCATTTCCTGAAACAGAAACAGTGTATGTAGCAGATGAAATTCCAGTATTTTTTATTGTTGATTCAACAACAAATTGTTCTCCAATAACTGCTTTTGGAGTATCTGCACTTAATTCTGCAGTTATTGAAACACTTGAGCTTGTATCTGTGTTTGAGCATTTTCCTACAGTAACGTAGATAGTCTTTTGAGATTTATCATCTTCTTTATTTTCCATAACATTTTTCTTATGGTCTAAAACTAAAAGTTCTACGTTGTATACTTTTTCTGTGATATTTTGAGGTATTTTAGCTGAAAAAGATACTGATTCTTGAGACATTGAATCAATTCCAGAGTCGAATGTTATTTCCTGATCAATTCCAAGTTCTTTATTATATATTGAAAAATAAACTTCATCATCATCTAAGTCTGTATCTCCTACATTGAATAAATCTGCTGAAATATCTAACATTTCTCCGCAATTTACACTTTCAGTATAGAAAAGATTGTTGATTATTACAAACTCATCATTTGTTATAATATCAATATCCTCTGAATTAGAAGAACAAGTTAAATCTCCGTCATAAGTGCCGCTGGTAGTATCGTCAATTATCTCTCCTGTAGCACCAACATAAAGAGCATAGCTATTATCATTTCCGTCTAATTTATCTGGGTCAATTTCAAAAGTTAAAGTAACATCAACATCATCACCAGAATCTAAATCAAAACTATCATCACTAACTTCCATATCTTCTTCATCTAATATACAGTCTCCTGTAGCAATTTCTAAAAGACAAGCAGTAATCTCTATATTTTTAAGATCAAAATTTCCTTGATTATCAAGATTAAAAACAGCTTCAACTTCATCTAAGGGGTATAAAAAGTCATCGTCTTCTCCAAATCCGCTCTTAACATTTATTTCCATATCATCTGCTACTAGGTCGTTTCCATTGTTAGAAACAGAACATAATCCTTTATCGAATGTGATTGTAATTGTTTGATTATCTGTAGCATTTTGAGAATTATATATGAATAATGATCCAGTGTAAGTTCCAATATCTGTAGGTACGATTGTCGCAAGAGTAACTGTTGTAGCCGAAGAAGTATTTAGTGTTGCAGTTGTTGAACTTACAGAAACAGTAACATTACCTGATGAAACAGAGGATAATGAAACAGTTGAAGGTAACGTAATATTTGTTCCATTTTGAATTGTAGTTATAGTAACCGCTGTAGTGTTTGAAAATTTTGTAAATGTTATTGAAGTTGGTGAGGCTGTGAAAGAAATTGCAGCTGAAGCTAAAGTTAAACTTAACAGAAATGCTGTGACAAAAATCAAACTTAATATTTTCGATTTCATTTTGTGTTGTAATTATGCAGTTATGACACTTTATAAACTTTTCTGTTTTAAAGAATATATAATTTAGGCCAATAATTCTTTGAAAATATCGTCGATGTTTTCGATTTTTGTGCTGTCGTTTGTGAGTCCGGGACAGGCAGTGTTAAGCCAAAAGTCAATCTTAAAATTTTCAAATTCTGCCGGATTAATATTGTTTGAAATAAAGAAAAAAAATCTTTTTTCAGTATATTTCTTCATTAACTTTTCTAGAATTTCTTCTTTTGAATTATACTGACCGGTTTTTGTTGAGAATAATATTCCTATTCTTTCTGCAGAAAGAAATTTTGAGATATTTCCTTGTTTTTTCTGCTTTAATGCTTCTATCTCTTTTTGTTCTATCTGGTTTATTGTTCCATTGTTCCATATATAGATAGGATGATTTGACTGAAGAGCAAGGTTTAGAGCATGAAAACGTCCGCTTCCTATTAATAGTACTGGTTGAGTTAATTTTAGCTTTGTACAGCCCAAAATTTGGCTGAATCCTATTATCTTAAATCCATTTGACTCTAATTGCTTCTTTATTTCACCTGCTTGAGATTTGTACTGTATGCTATATACTAGTAAGAGTTCTTTTGGCAGATTTTTTAGAGCTGTTTCGCTTAGTTTCGCGTTTTTTTCTTTCTTTTGTGTTTCTATATATAGGACTTTCATGTTTTTTTTAAGATTGAAGGGTTTATAAGTTGTTTTATGAGAATATTTTGTCCCTATTTGATTTAAACACATATTTAAATAGGAGAAAAGTTTTATTATAAAATGAAAGATAAAAAAAGGGTAGAGATAAAGGCCGAAGTAAAGAAAGAATCTATTGGTCTTATTTCAGCATTGTTATTTATTCCTGGCTTCCTTTTAATCGGTCTTGCTTTTGGGATTTTATTTAACAAAGTTCTTGTTGCAAGCCTTTTTGGCCTTGGATTGGGTTTTGTTCTTGCCGCAGTTTTTAAGTCTCTTAAATCTTAAACAATAGAGTTATAAAAAATTCAAGAAAAATAGTTTAAAGGATAAAAAATTTGATAATAGAAAAACTCTAAATTAATAATCTTCTCTTAAATTTTCAGGCTTTTTCTCTATAATTGGAACTTTTGCTATCTCTGCGAATGATGGAGTAACAATAACTATGCCTTCTCCAAATCCAGCAATATCTCCTTCAAGAGCATCTGCTGTCTTTTTTATCTTTGAAATTGCCCTTTTAACTTCTATAATATCTTTTGCCTTAAGTGGTCTTATGTCTATAACTGCAATAGTATATCCTTCTCTTAATGAATTAAGAATAGCATTTGTATCTTCGAATTTTGTAAGAATAAATGGCTTTACTATAATCTTTGCTTTTTTAGCTTGGCTTCCAAGATCTACTTCAATATATTCTGCTTCGTTCATTTCTCCACCGAACATCTTTTTTAATGATTTGAATACCATAATTAAGTTGATAAGAGTTAGTTTATAAATATTTCTATTTTAAATTATATAGTAAAAATATTTCTATTTTTGGATTTTTTTCAGAACTTTTTTTCTTATTTCCTCGGCGTTTTCTGAGAAAGATTTTTCTTGTGATTCTAAAGATTTAACCCTTAATGAAATAAGCTCTTGTTTATCTTTTAATTCTTTTTTTATTTCTTCCTTATCTGACTTCATCATTATTGAGCCAAAAATTTTGTAAACTTCTTTTCCAGATTTTACTAGTTCTGCAAGTGCATTCTCAATTTCTGAAAGCTCAATCTGAAAATTTTGTTTTTGTGTGATTATTGCTTGAAGATTCTGCTCAAGAATTTGCAATTCCCTAATTTGAGTTTCTGTTTCTTTATCTAGGTTCATTTTTTATGTTAGAATTATATTGCCTTTACTTTTGTTATTACTTTTCTAGGTTTGTAAAAAATCTTTGAATTACAAAAAGGACAAACAAAACGTTTTTCTATTGCTTTTTCTGTTAATGATTTTCCACAATGAAAGCATTTATAGGTTACCATATTATTTATTATTTTTTGTATTTTCTTCTTTTTTCTTTAATTCACTTGATTTTTTAAATGTATCAGTATTTGTTTTCTCCCTTTTTAGCTTGTCTTCACCTTTTTCTCTTTCAAGATAATATGCGTGTCCTGCGAATTTTTTTCCGCATTTTTTACAAAGCCATATTCCCTTAGAAATCCTTTTAGCTGTTCCAATACAGAAGATGCATTGCTGTTTTTTTCTTTGTTTTTCTTCTACTTTTGCAATTGTTCTTCTCGCGTATTGGCCGTATTTTACTCCAAAACGTCCTGCTGCTTTTGATATTTTTTGTTTCATGTTTAATATGAGTGGGGATACCCGGATTTAAACCGGGGTCTCAAGCTCCCAAAGCTCGGATACTAATCGGGCTATACTATATCCCCATGTTTAAAACTTGATTGTTTTAATTTATAAACTTAATTGATTATTTCTTTTTCTGAGCAGGTTTTTTTTCAGCGGCTTTTGCCTTCGCTGCTTCTCCAGAATCTTTTGGCTTAGCTCCTGCGATTGCCGGCGCTGCTGCTCCTGCTTCTGGTGCTGCTCCTGGAACTGCTCCTGCGGCAGGTGTTTCTCCTGGCTTTGCTCCTGCGGCAGGTGTTGCTGCGAGTTTTGCTGCTTCTGCGGCAAGTTTTGCTGCTTCTGCTGCTTTTTTCGCTTCTTCCTGCTTTTTCAAAAGATTATCAAAGTATTCTTGCAATGCTGCTTTTTTCTCAGCAGAAGTATCTGTCTTCTGTGAACTTATTTCTTTATCAAAAACTCCCTTGTCAATATCAACAGTTATATCTTTGGCAACTTTATTCTCGATAAGAACACCAAGAGTTGTACAGCTGCCTATCACAGATTTTACTGCAGATTTAAATTCTTTTGCAAGCATGTTTGGAAATTTAACCCTAGTAACTTTTATTATTAATTCAATAGAACAATTTCCAATTTTATTTGCCTTATGGTCGCTGGTCCCTTTTTCAAGACCCAGTTCTTTTTTTAATAATTCAGATGTCGGAGGAGAAAAAACTTCAATTTTAAAATTTTTTGTTTTTGGATCAACATCAAGATTTACTGGAACTTTTATTCCTTTAAATTCAGATGTGGCTTTATTAACCTCTTGCATTACTTTGCCCATGTTTATCCCCATTGGTCCTAATTTTTGGGCTATTGCAGGACCTGGCTTCATTTCTCCACCATCAACTAAAAGTTTTACTATCATATTGCTTCCCCTTCCTGTTTTTCTGTATTTTTAAATTCTTCCCCACTTTCATTTTCTTCTCTTCTTATAACTCTCACATTATCAATTTTTACTGTAACTGGGATTGGAACAACTGCTCCTAGTAAAGAAACTACTACTTCCCCTCTTGATTTATCAACCCTTGTTACCTTGGCTTTCTCCTTTTTAAAAGGTTCACCAATTATTTCTATAACATCTCCTTTATTGATATTAACTTCTTCAATATTCGGAGTTAGCATATTTTTTATTTCATCATAAGAAACTGTTTTTCCGATTATGCCTTTTACATATGGCAGATTAAAGACTGCTTCTTCAGTTGTTTCTCTGTCTAATGCTTCTAAGAATATATATCCTCTCAATCCGTGGGGCCTTGTCAAAGAAAAAACTGAAAGATTTTTTTTATGAATCTTGTCAGAGATCATTTCAAACGCTCGATCTTCTTTGTTTGTTGTTACTTTTATTACAAATATCATGTTATTCTTGGTTTATTATGTTTTTTAAATTTTTCTTAAACCCACAAAACCGTTTAAGCTAAGGTTTGTGAGAAAAAGATATTATCCTTAAAAATTAGCGGTTTATAAACTTGCCGATTTTAGATTTTATTGGATAGCAAATTTGTATCGGGAGAACATTTATAAATAAAAAAGGTTATCTTTTAAGATAGAAAATGGAAGATAAAGAAATAAAAAAATATGTTATTATTGCGATATTTGTATTACTTGCTGTTCTTTCATTTTTCATAATAAAACCCATATTTTTATCAATTTTTATTGGTCTTATTCTTGCTTATTTATTTTCTCCATTATACCGATTAATAAATAAGAAAATAACTTCAAAAAATATTTCTGCCTTAATTATTGTTTTATTATTTGCAGTTTTAATATCTATCCCAATTATACTTTCAGTAAGATATTCAATATCAAATCTTAATAGAGTTTATAACTATGTCTCTTCTATATCTGACCTTGAATCTATTCTTAAAACCGTCTATCCACAATTATTGAATAATCCTCAAATTGCGGTAAATATCCATGCTATGACTTCCTCTTTATCCTCAAAAATAACTGGATTTGTTTCCTCCACCATTAATAATCTTTTTTTTAATATTATACCAATTCTTTTTAATGTGGTAATCACTTTTTTTATATTCTTCATAGGTATGAGAGATCAAGAAGAATTAAAAGAATATTTTATATCTCTTTCTCCGTTTTCAAAGGAATATCAGAAAAAGTTTTATGAAAAATTTGAAAGTGTTACATATTCTGCGATTTATGGTGAATTAATAGTGGGAATAAGTCAGGGTATTATTGCAGGAATTGGTTTTTTTATATGCGGAGTCCCACATGCATTGTTATTAACTTTTCTACTTACTGTTGCATCTATTCTGCCTATAATCGGTCCATGGTTGGTTTGGATCCCTGTTGATATTTATCTCTTCTTAAATGGCCATACCGGTTCTGCGATTGGTCTTTTAATTTATGGTTTATTTATTATAAACTGGGTTGATACAATATTAAGACCAATTATAGTCTCAAAAGGCACAAAGATGAATTCTGCTATTGCCTTAATTGGAATGACCGGCGGAATTTATGTTTTTGGAATAATGGGGCTTATTATAGGTCCGCTAATTTTAGCTTATTTTATACTACTCGTAGAAGCATATAAGGATAAAAAAATAGGCAGCATGGTCTTTCAAGAAGACGATTCTAAAGAAATAAAATCCTAGCAAGAATAAATAAAAAGAGGAAAAATGCAACTAAAAACAAAGATTTTAAGATTTATTGCAGGAAGGCCAATTGCAGTTATACATAAGTCTACTTCTGACAAAAGCAATATTCATGTTGGGGAGAGAATTAATATCTCAAAATATAGTGATAATATTGCTTCAATAGTTGACGTATCTAATGATTTAATAGAACCTAATGAAATAGCTGTATCTCAAGAAATCCTTGATTTTTTGAATATCAAAGAAGATGATTTAGTTGAAGTAAGTATTGCAAGCAAACCAGATAGTACGAGGTATATCAAGAAGAAAATGGATGGCGGAACTCTTGATAAAAGAGAGATAGATAGTATAATCAAAGATATTGTTGCAAATGCACTTACAGAAGCAGAAATTGCCTATTTTGTTGCGGCAGTTTATAAAAATAAAATGAATGATGCTGAGATAGAAAGTTTAATATGGGCCATGGTTGCAACAGGCAAAAGATTAAATTTTTCAGGAGAGGTAGTTGATAAACATTCTATCGGTGGGATAGCCGCAAATAGGACCACACCAATTATTGTTTCAATATGCGCTGCTGCAGGATTAACAATGCCAAAAACTTCTTCAAGAGCAATAACTAGTGCAGCAGGAACAGCGGATGTGATTGAAGCTATAGCTAAAGTTGAGTTCAGTGGAGAAGAAATAAAAGAAATAGTTAAAAAAACCGGTGCCTGTATGGTCTGGAATGGTGTTCTTGGTTTAAGTCCTGCAGATGACAAACTTATACAGGTTGAAAGAATACTTGGATTAGACCCGGATGCTCAACTTCTTGCCAGCGTTTTATCAAAGAAAATTGCGGTTGGGAGCAAACATGTTATTATTGATATCCCCTATGGAAAAAGTGCCAAGGTTGACATAAAAAGAGGAAAAATGCTTAAGAAAAAATTTGAATTTTTTGGGAAAAAATTCGGGCTTAATCTTAAATGTCTTCTTACTCACGGAGGAGAACCCATAGGCAGGGGAATTGGGCCATGGCTTGAAATTCGAGACATTATAAAAATTTTAAAAAGGGAAAAGGATGCACCTAAAGATTTGGAAGAAAAAGCAATTTTTATTTCTGGAAAGATTTTAGAGTTATGTGGAAAAGTTAAAACTAACGAAGGAGAAAAATTAGCTAGAGAGATTGTAAATTCTGGGAAAGCATTTAAAAAATTCCAAGAAATTATACATGCTCAACATGGGAGAGTCCCGACTATTGAAGAAGTAGAAAAAAAGATTGGCAAGCATAGAAAAGATATTATTGCAAAAGATAATTTTAAAATAAAAGAAATTGATAATAAGAAAATAAATCTCATTGCAAGTATGGCTGGAAGCCCCATGGATAAGGGCGCTGGAATTTTTCTATGGAAACATGTTGGAGAAAATGTAAAAAAAGGAGAAAAGATATTAACTATGTTTTCTGAATCTGATTCCAGGTTGAATAATGCAGTTGAGTTATATGAAAAGTTGGGACCAGTAAGATAAATTTTTAGACTACTCAAAACTAGAATTATTTTTTGCTTTATCTAATTCTTTAAAGTGTTCTTTTCCAATTTTTTTATACTTATCCTTGTTTATTCCAAAATCTTCTATAAGTTTTGAGGAATACTCCCCGCCAAGATGATGAGGAATAATAACATAATCTGCTCCTGCTTCATAAAGATCAAGTGCAACTCTTGGCTGTTCTGCTGTTGCAATAAAAGCTGCCTTTGATTTTTTCTCTTTAAGAACTTCAAGTATGGAGAGATTAGATGCTTCGTCAGGAATAGTTGACAAGACTATCTTTGTATCTTTAAAATCAATCTCATTAAGCAAGTTTTTATTTCCTGCATCACCATAAATACATTCTACTCCCTCTGCAACAAGAGAATTAATAACGCGAGGATTATAATCAACAATAGCGAAACTATCACTTGTTTTTTTAAGTGTTTTTAATAACTTATAACCAATCCGATGATAACCGAAGAGGATTATATCATAAGATTTTTCTTTGTTTCCTTCTTTTTTAGAATGTTTTCCTTCAAAAAAATTGAAGAATTTCAAGAATTTTTTGCAAAAAAATTCAGAATAGTTTATAAGATAAGTACTAAGGCTGATGGTTATAATCGCAACTATAACTGCAATATTCATAATTTCCTGACTTAGATGCCCTAAACTAAATCCTAAAAGGAGTATTATAAGAGAGAACTCACTTATTTGTGCAAGACTTATTGAAACAAGGAAGTTTGTTTTCTTAGTATAACCAAAAAATTTGATTATCAACATGATAATTAGAGGTTTAATTACAATAACAAATAATGAAAGTATTACTGATATGAGGATAATTTTATTATTCAATGGGCCTGTAAGTTGACTTCCAAAGAAAATAAAGAATAAAACAACAAAAAAGTCTCTTATTGGAATTATTTTTCCTGAAATTTCAAGAGCATATTTGCTTGATGCCAGAGAAATTCCCGCAATGAGGGCGCCTATTTCCATTGAGAATCCTAATTTAAAGAATGCGGTTGCAAGAAGAAGAGCCCAGGCAATTCCAAATAAAAACAATGCTTCTTGACTTTTTGCAAGATAATTAAGAAATCTATTAAAAACAAAGGCAGAAATAATAAAGACAAAGAAAATTAAGAGAATTGCCTTGCCAAAAGAGTAAGCAAAAAACATTAGGTCTGTACTAGAACTATTAATAAAAGGTAAAAGCATTATTGCCAAGGCTGCTAAAATGTCTTGGATTATAAGAATACCCAGAGATATTCTTCCATGAAGAGTATTCATTTCTTTTTTATCTGAAAGAATCTTAACAACAACAACTGTTGAAGAGAATGCGATTGTAAGGCCAATATAAAAAGAGCTCAAATTAGAAAATCCAAGTTGGGCGGCGATAATGAATCCTGCTAATCCTACTAAAATAACTTCGGCTATTCCTGCGATTATTGAAACTTTCCCTATTTCTTTAAGGAGGCGAAAGTCAAGATGTAATCCTACAATAAACAAAAGAAACGCTACGCCTATTCTTGCAAGATTTTGTATTATGCCTGCAGAATCAACAGAAGAGCCTATCAGGTTAAAGAAAAGAGGGCCTGCGAGTATTCCTGCTATCAGATAGGCAATTATCGCCGGTTGTTTTATTACTCTGGCAAGAATAGTCAAGACAGAAGCAAGTACAATAATCAGACTTATATTCAGCAGCACCTCTTGAACCATTTTTTATTTATGGGTTTTAAGTTTTTAAAGATGTCGTTAGATATTTTAAAGTTTGATTTATTTAAAATATTTTATTAATATACTCTAATTTAATCAATAAGGGTTATTAATGCAAGTAGGGTTCGGTTAAAAAAACAACTGTCTTGATAATACTGAAAATATATACTCCACTAAGATAAGATTTTTAAAGTCAGAATATCTCTTTCTTTTATGGTAAACAAAATGCTTGAAAAAAGCCAGAATCAAGAACTCGCAGATCATATTAAGAAAAATCTTGCAAAAGGATATACTCCTGATGCAGTAAAATACTCTCTTCTTGCACAAAAATACAGCAGAACAACAGTAGAGAAAGCTATGGAAATTGCACAAAAACAATTAGCTACTTCTGTTCCAAAGATGGAAGAAAAGCCAAAAATAACCTATGAGGTTATTAATGAAGAAGAAATGAAGAAGAAGGTTAGTGAGCAGGATTTGGCTTCAATGGGATTTTTTTCTAGAACTTGGCATAAGATGTTTGGATAATTCTATATACTAACATCAAAAAAATAAAAAAATAAAAATTTTAAATTATTTTTTCTTGCAACAATAATTATTTATTATAAATCCTATTGAAGCAATTATCAATATAACTGGAACCCAGGGTATACTGAGTGTAATCACATTCAAATCGCTCAAAAGCCAAAGGACTGAGATTACAAGTAAAATTACTGCAAATGTGGGAAATACTCCTTTCATTTTTTTACCTCCTTTTTTTAGCAAGGTAAACGAGATTTATAAAAGTAAGCACTGACTTTTGAACTGATATTGAGTCTTTACATTTATTCTCACCTTTGATAATTTTCAAATTTTTACAAAGAATTTTGCTTTATTTTATTTATCAATTGGCGAATATCTTTTCTAGAATGAATATATCTATGCGGATCAACTTGCGATAATACATCCACTGCGTTTGAAAATGCCATAGAGTATATCTTGACTCTTAGAAAAAAAGCATTATTAAAATTGGGGTTTTGAAATTCTTTTATTATATATCTGGGAGTAAATTGTTTTGCTTGTTTTTTTGCATGAGCCTTAATTTCTTTTAATTTTTCTTCTTTTCCACGGGGATTTTCTTCTAATGTATTTTCTAGGTTTTGTAAATACCCCCCCAATAATTTATAGTATTCTGCCCATTCTTCATTAATTCGGGATAATCGATTAATCATTCTAGGATTATCCTGAAAAAACTGTTTTTGGAGATTGTAAGCAAATGCATCAGCAAAATTTTCTTCAAGTGTTATATTTAATGAAAAATTCTTCCTTTCAGCTTGTATATGAAAAAGCTCATGAAATAACACATAACTAGCATAAATTTTATTAGAATTTAAAATAACTGGAGTTATCTGACAATCTTCTCCACCATAGGCTGAAAAGGGATGCAAGTAAGTTTCATATCCTCTAGATTGCAATTTTTTCCCCCTTTCCAAGGCATCGCTTTTATCTGCATATACTTCTTGCCCAAGTCTCCCTCCCAAAACTTTTTTTATTTTATCTTGAGGAGAAGCATAAATTGCCCAATAAGAATTTTGAACATCTTCTTCTAATCTAGACATAAATAAGGTATGTGAAATATTATACTCTCTGGCAACAAATCTCTTCCCGGCTGTAATAATTTGACGTATTTCTTTTTGTTTTTTATTCATTCTTTGCTTTTTTATAATTTCTGTTTTAATTCCTTAGAATTCTGGGGCGATTCTAATTACCAACACCCTTTAGTTAATTAAGAAACTACGCTTTTTTAAACTTTCTTAGAACGCCGACGCCCAGAATCGAACTGGGAGATCCGGTAAAGGAAACCTGCTCTCAAGGCAGGCGGAGTACCATTGTCCCACGTCGGCATGATTATTAGAAAGATAGATTGTTTTTAAGGTTTTGGATTATTATTGTGCAGAATAATCTTATTTTTAAACTGAAAAAATAAAATATTTCTATGAGAAACGAAGCCCAAGAACAAAAAGATGCATTAGGTATGATATATGGTTCTATCGGCACTCTTGCTTCTTATTCGAGATGGAGTAAAGATGCCAATTTTATGGAAGAAATTCTTAATGGCATTTTAAAGAATAGATTTGAAGAACTTAATAGGTCGGGTGAAGAACCAAGATATACTCCAGAAGCAAAGAACAGCAGTATTGGAAGTGTTTGGTTAGGCCGAGCTAATAATCATGATGCTCATTGTATGGATATTTCTTTTTGTCCTAGTCCGAGATTAGCAGAAAAAGTAAGATATGTTCAAAGAGTAATTGGAGTTGTTGACCTTGCTAAAAAAACATATGGGATTAATTACAGAGACTCTTGTGAACCTGTAGAAATATTTTCCCATACTGAAAAAGTCATGAAAGATTGGGGATTGAAAAAGATTGAGTTTAGAAGAACGTCTGGAGATTAAAAAGAAGACTTCTAGTGTTAGAATCCCCAAGGCCCTACTGATAAACAAACTCCTAGCCCTTGCATCTAAGATTATAACGGAAACAGGAGCCATATCTTCTAAGAAAATCCAAAAGCGGTGCTTCATCAAGCTCTTTAAACTTGAAAAGTTTTCTTCCTATAACCTTTTTTGCTTCATGCTGATATTCAAAAAGTCTTCCAGGATATTCTCTTATCATCAGATCATCAAGATTCCTATCAAGTGTTGAAATCTCCCATCCTTCAAACCATTCACGAAGTGCTATCATGAGATAATAAGAAGAGAGGATTATTTAAGAATTATTGAACTGCAATAATATATTTCAAAAAACTTTTTAGAGAAGAAAACTGGAGACTAAAGTTACTACTAGGAATTCTTGGTTAGACGTAAAACAAAAATAAATTTGTCTAACCGATTATCCGAATAATGCGCTTAATCCTTCTGCAGCTGCTTCTGGCTTAACTTCTTCTTTTTCTTCTTTTACTTCTGCTTTAGCTGCTCCAGCTGTTGGGGCTGCTACTGCGATTGAAGCGTTTTCCAGTTCTTTTGCTATATCTACACCAGACAAACTTGCAAGTAAGATTTTTACTTTTGCTCCATCTACTGAAGCTCCAGCTGATTCCATTACTTTCTTGATGTTTGCTTCATCAACTGTTTTGCCTAATTTGTGTAATAACAAAGCTGCATATATGTATTCCATTTTTTCCTCCTGGTTTAATTTTGAGTTTCAATAGGAGCAGTTGTGGCTCCTTGTAATTTAGTTAAAGCATTTGCATGGCTGTTTGCCTTTGCAAGCAATTGTCCAATAGTTTCTCTGCATACATAATTAATAGTTCTAGCAAAACCTAATGCCTTGCTATAAGATATCAAAACATCTTCCATTGTTTTTTTCTTATCGACTTTTATCCCCACATAAACTTTCTTTTCGTCTGCATCATAAACTGCAAGAGGAGTTATTCCTACCATGAATGGCTTTACGCCAAGTTTTTGTAAGATTGATGCTGCGCTTGAATTAACTTTATCTCCTTTTTTTAGGACAACCTTTGCTTTTCTTATTGTTATCTTTCCATCTTCAACCATAATTTGAAGTCCTAATGCACCTAATTCGCTAATTACGGGTCCTGGAACTAATTCTGTTGGGCCTTCACTAATACTAATATCCTCTTCTGCAACTTGTCCTTCTTTTGCTGAAACTGGACTTTGGTTTTCTGTAAACCATGCTGCAAGTTCAAAGGCATTGCTATTTGAAACAGCTATAGCACAATCTTCTTTAATTTGTGATAATAATTCTTCTACTCCTTCTAATTTTGCTTGTTCTAATGCTCTTATTACCATGCTTTTTTTTGCTACAGAAATATAGGCTTTTCCTCTCAATTCTTTTTTCATTTTTTGGAATTGCTGTGAAGGAAGACTTTTTATGGAAAGAATCATTATTGTTTTGTGTTTTTTTAATTGCTCTACAAGTTTCTTTACACTTTCAATTTTTTCCTTAGATACGTGTGCTTTTTTTGTTTCCATTTTATTGAAGCTTTACTTTAGCCGGCTTGGTCATTGTAAATTTAATTAGAACAGATTTGAGATTATCTTTTCCTCTTGGAAGATTTTTTAATATTTCATTATAAACAAAGAATGCATTTTCTGCTATATCCATATCCTTGTTATCTTCTTTTGCTATTGCTAATTTTACACTTGGTTCTTTTGCTTTTACCTTTATTGTCAGGTTTATCTTAGTAATTACTTCTTTTATTGAATTATCATTTTCAACCATAATAACTCCTAATTGTGGAGAAGGCATTTTTCCTGCAGGACCCAGTGCTCTTCCGAAAGATGTTGCGATTGCCGGCATCAGTTTTGCACTTGCTATAAACAAATCATATGAACGAACAAGTTTTTTCATTTTCTTCTTGTCTTTAAAATCGTCAAACTCTGCTTTTGTGATAGTATCAAGAAGAGTTGATTTCTTTTCTAAGAAACCTGCTATTTTTTTATCCTCAAATTTGTGTGGGATAGGAAGAACAAGATTAAGTGAATTCTTTTTTAGGTCAAAATCTTTAAGATTTACAATTAAATCTACTGTTTGTTTAAACTTAACTTTTACGTCTTGTTTTCTTATTTCTTCTACTGCTTTTAAAAAGTCTTCTTTTGTAACCATGTCTTAAATAATATCTTCTACATAATGCGCTTGAACCCAGAATTTGGGACTCGGCGATGTAGTCTTTGATATTAGTATTTTGATGTTTGGGTGGTTTTTAAAGCTTTTTAATTATTCTTTTTTCAGCTCAATAAACTGAAAAGTCCTTTTTGAATTAAAAAGATTAGAGTAATAATAAAAATGAGAGGAGATATGCTTAAGAAAACAGATAAGAGTATGACTATCCCGCACCCAATATCAATAACACTGGCTATATCTTTTGAAAAAAGAAATATGGCTCCCTTTATGATAAGATAGCCCGCAATGATAAACATCATTGTTTTTGGAATAAAATGAAAAAAATGAGATAATCCAAATATTACTGCTGTGATTAAGTCCAGTATTCCGAATATTTTTATTATCATACTCTTAAATTAGAACATTACTATAAAAATATGCTCTCCAGACTATAAAACCTTATAAACAAAGTTTCTTTTCAAAAAGAAGCTTTAAGTAAGAAAATTAAAGACAAAAAGTATGGAATTAGTAGCATTATTATCAACAGGTGAAGGAACATGGGCACAAGTTGCAGGTCTGATAAAGCAGGGAGAATGGGATAAAATAATTCTTATCGGAAGCGGTTTTGCAAAAAAGTTTCAGACAGACAAGCCATGTGAATTTGTGGAGATTACAACTAGCAGAATTTCAGATTTAAAAGAAGAATTAAAAAATAAGCTTCAAGGAAAAATAAGCGGAACAGAAGTTGCATTAAGTATTGCAAGCGGGGATGGAAAAGAACATATGGCGCTCATATCTGCATTGTTAAGCATACCTGTCGGAGTTAGATTTACTGCACTGACAAAAGACGGAATAATTATGTTCTAATCTTAATCTTTTATTCTTGATTCATAATCTTTTATTGCCTTTCTTAATGCCTGTGTACCAAGCAAACTACAATGGTGCTTGATTTGTGGAAGCCCGCCTACTTTTTTTAGAATATCTTTGTCTGTTATTTTTTTAGCTTCTTTTATAGATTTGCCTTTAGCAATTTCACAGGCAACATCGCTTGATGCAATTGCAGCAACACAGCCGAGGGTATTAAATTTTATATCTTTGATTTTGTTTTTTTCAACTTGGATGTATACTTTCATTATATCACCACAGCTAGAATTTCCAACCTGGCCTATTCCATTTGCATTTTTTAATTTTCCAGCATATCTTGGATTAAAAAAATGTTTCATTGCTATTTTGCTATATCCTTGAGTTTTCATTTTTTCTTTCCCGTTGATAATTTTTTATTTATCTTTTTAACAAGCTCGTCAGGATTAAGTCCGTGTATTATGGCTCCTTGCTCAATTGTCTCAAAAGCAGATGCAGCACACCCAATGCAATGCATTCCGCTTTCCATTAAAACTTCTACAGATTTTGGATATTTTTCAATTAATTCTGAAAAACTCATTTTCTTTGTAACAAAAGTTTTATTTTTGCTACTGCTATTTTTAATTTTCTTTGTTTTTTTTGCTTTCATTTTATATTTCGTCTTCTTCAAAATGTTCTTTTTCGACTTCGCCTTCTTCTAGACCTTCTTCTTCAAGCTCTTCTTCAAGTGCAGTCTCATTTTTGAAGTCTCCAGCAAATTCTTCATATTTGTCAGTTTTTTTCTCAGCCATTTTTGTTTCCTCCAGTTATTTTAGTTGAACGGACTTATTTTTCTTAATTTTTCAACAACCTTTGGAAGAACATCTAAAACTGTTTCAATCTCTTCTTTAGTTGTGAATTTACTTAAACTTAATCTTATTGAGCTATTAATTTGATTATCACTTAGACCAATTGCTTTTAACACATGACTTTTTTGAAGTGAATGAGAAGCGCATGCACTTCCTGTTGAGCTGCATATTCCGTAGGCTTCTAAATAACTTCCTATTGCTTCTCCCTCAATATTATTAAATGAAACATTAACATTGTTTGCGAGTCTTTTTGTCCTGCTTCCGTTTAATCTTGTATTTGGAATTTTTAATATTCCTTCAATAAGCATATCTCTTAATTCTGACATTTTTGCCATATCTCTTGAACTGGCTATTCTTACTGCTTCTGCAAAACCAACAATTCCTGAAACATTTTCTGTTCCGCTTCTAAATCCTCTTTCATGTCCTCCTCCGTGCATTAGCGGAGAAACTTTTATTCCTTCTCTAATGTATAATGCGCCAACTCCCTTTGGCCCATGAATTTTATGAGAATTCAATGTAACTAAATCTAAATTTTGTTTCTTTACATTAAGAGTAGTTTTTGTATAGCTCTGACATGCGTCTGTATGAAAGTATACACCTTTTTCCCGGCATATTTTCCCTATTGCTTCCAGATCCTGTATTGTTCCTATCTCATTATTCCCTTGAATTATAGAAACAACCAATGTATCTTTTGTTATCGCTTTTTTTACATCTTCAGGGTTAACAAGACCTTCGCTATCAACATCAAGATAGGTTATTTTAGCTCCAAATTTTTCAAGCCATTTACAGGTATTAAGTATACAATCGTGCTCTATTTTTGTGATTATAATATGTTTCTTATCCTGATTTGCAAAAAATAAACCCTTTAATGCAAAATTATTTGATTCTGTCCCACCTGATGTGAAAACGATTTCATCGCTTTTCGCACCTATTGAACTGGCGATAATATCTCTGCTTTCTTCAAGAGCTCTTTTTGCTTCTTGGCCAACAATATGAGCAGAAGAAGCATTTCCGAATTTTTCGCTGAAATAGGGGGTCATTTTTTTAAGAACTCTTTCGTCAACTTTTGTTGATGCAGCATTATCTAGGTATATTTCTTTTCTTTTGAAGAACATTTTTAAGTTAGATGGATTTATGCTTGGTACAGCACAAACAATTCCCGCCGCAATTTAATTTAGAGTGTTCGTCTATAATGTTTAATATTGGCAAAAGAGTTTTTCTGTTAAGGGAATAAATTCTGTTCTTACCATCAATGTGGACACTTACGAGATTGCACTCTTTCAGCTTTGAAAGAGCATGACTTAGTTTACTTTGCTCCACCTTTATTTGTTTTGATAATTCTGTTACAGACATATCTTTGTCCTTCAAAGAAGAAACAATCTTTATCCTAAGCGGATTTGAAAGATTGTTAAAGAATATATGGTAAGTGTTGTATGATTGTAATTTCATATGAAAATATGTTCATATGAGTATTTAAAGGTTTGTGACAACGAATCAGTAACATTTAATAGATAAAAAATGATGGGATAGTATGTTCAAATTCAAAAAAATCAAGCAAGTAATAAAAAAATACATAAGTTTGGCAAAACTTATTTATAGAGACAAAAGAACCCCGAAGATATCTAAATTTTTTCTTTGGATTGCATTAGCCTATGCTCTATCTCCTATTGATTTAATTCCGGATTTTATTCCAATAATCGGCTATCTTGATGATATAATTATTCTTCCTATTCTGATATTTTTAGCATTAATATTAGTTCCAAAAGAAGTTTATATCTCGCATTATCGAAAGGTTTTTAGAAAAAGATAGTTATATCTCACTTTTTTTTATTTTCATTCTTCTTTTTGCTTCTTTGTTCTTCCCCAGAAGAACAATTCTTGAAGGCATGTGCTTATCGAGATAGATATAACCTGCTGCTTTTGCTAACTTTTTTGCAAAAGAAACTATCTCTTTTAGACTTGGCATTGATTCATAGGGAATCCTTGCTCTGGAATACCCTAAAGACATAAAACTTTTGACTTCTACAAACATTGCTCCTGATTTTTTAATGAGATTTGCAAATTCTGAAATATGTTGGTCATCCATGTTCATGTTTCTAACAAGTGTCATTCTAAGAACTGTTCTTCTGCCTTTTTTTGTAAATTTATTCATTAAGTCTAAAGTTTTGTTATATCTTTTCCATGCATCCTTGTATGTTGATTTATGCCAAGGAACATAATCTTTTTCATTACTTGAGTTTAAGGAAACATATAGTTGTGTTGGAAGTTGTTTCTTTTTTTCAAGTTTTTTTAATAATTCCGGATGTAGTCCGTTTGTAACAATAAAACTAGTTTTTCCCCTTTTCCTTAAAAGTGAAATCATATCTCCAATTTTAGGATAAAGCGTTGGCTCGCCTATAAGTGAAATAGCATAATGCGAGGGGTCATGCGATTCTTGATATCTTAGCTTATTCAATCTTGCATGGCCACCAAAACCAGTTAAAAGTTTTTTTCTTCCCTCCAAACACTCTTCTATTATCATTTCTGGCTTGTCAAGTCCTTTAATTGGCATTTTGTTTCCTTGAGTAGCCTCTGTAGCTCTCCAACAATGTATACAATGATTATCACACCAGACTGCACTTGGTGATATTTCACAACATCTCCAGCTGGGAATACCATAAAATTTGTATTTGTAACATTCTCCTTCCCCGATCAAAGAATGTTTAGTCCATCTACATATCTGCACAGCAGAATGCCTTCCGGCAACAATATAGTGCTGTCTTTTTAAAAGTTCAAGATTTTTTGGTGAGATCATAAAAATAATACTGCAATTTGTTATATAAATCTTTATAAATTATCTTTTGACTTTTGTTATATCCAATGAAAAAAGAAAATGAGCATTTGAAATTTTTATCTTCATTTAAAACACATTATCAAATACAAAAATATCTAGATGAACTTAAGTATAATCCTGATGGAACTATCTGCAAATCTCCAAAAAGAGTTTTTTATGAAAGAGAGGCACATTGTTTAGAGGGTGCAATTTTTGCTGCAGCAGCCACAATGCTTTCTTTTGGCGAAGAACCATTATTAATCGACATGCTTCCAGAAATCAGAAATGGCAAGCCAAGAGATGATGACCATGTGATTAGTATATTCAAAAAAGGAAAATTTCTTGGGGCATTATCTAAAACTAATGTGGTTGTTTCAGGCTATCGTGAACCGGTGTATAAAACATCAAGGGAGCTCATTATGTCTTATTTTGATTTTTACTTTAATACCTCTGGAGAAAAAACTTTAAGAAAATATTCTGTACCATTTAATTTAAGAAAAATAAAAAATTATGATTGGATAAATACTGAAGAGAATATGGATCTTTTAATCGAAAAACTTGATTCAATCAAACACCATGATATTTTAGAAGCAGGGATGGAAGCAGGACTTGTGAGAGTTAATCAAAAATTAAGAGACGTATGTTTTCTTTATTCTGATAAAAAAGGATTGTTCAAGGTTTAGGTTTAAGGCATAGTTGACTATTTTAGAAAAACATTCCTACTGCCCACAATGCCATAAGAAGAGCGAACACAGCCAGAAGCAAAAAGGTGAAAACTTTGAATACTCTTTCTGCAAGTTTTTTATGTCCTGTAATGCCTAGAACAGTAAGATACCAGAATCTTCCACCATCAAAGACAAATGCAGGAAGCATATTGCTTAATCCTACGCTTATGCTAATAAGAACAATCCACCAAAGCAGATTATAGATGAAAATTGTTAATTCTTCGTTATATTTTGGTTCATAGTTTATAGCTGGATCTTTAAAGAAGTTTATTGCTTTATAAAAAAATCCTTTTAATGTTGTCGATTTTAACATTAAGGAAGCAGTTCCAATAACTGGTTTGCTTTCATTATCATAATCCTCGCCAAGAGCAAATTCGTAAGTCATTAATGTCTTATTTGATCCTTGTTTGAAATTTGTGACAATAGTGATATTTTCTCCTGGTTTCATAGAAGAGAGTATATTCTCAAAGTCCGAACGATTTGTGATTTTAAGATCATTTACTTTTATTATTGCTCCCCTCATCGCATTTCTTATTGCGGGCTGATCCTGATATAAGCCAATTAGGGTGGCATTAGTTGAATTTTTTGTTTTTAGACTAATTATTTCTGCCGAAGCAAAATAAGATTTGTTTTCAATTTCTATTCTTGTTAAGTTTAATCCATCAATTTTAATAATTTCCGAGGTTATTGTTGCGTTTTGCATAATCGGGGCAGGAAAAACAGAAAAAGTATAATCTGTAAATACTACTCCGGCAGGAGAATATGAAGCTTGAAAAAATCCAATCATAATTACAAAAAATAATAATGCAGTAATAATATTAGCAAAAACACCTGCACTTAAAATTGTTAATTGCGGGAAAATTTTTCTTTTCTGCATTTGCTTATCATCCTGTTCAACAAAAAATGCCATAAAAGGCCCTAAAAATCCAAATCCGGTTGATTTTATCTTTACATTATAAAATCTGGCAAAAATCCCATGTGCTCCCTCGTGAGTTATTGCTATAATGCCCAGAACAATTATCCAATAAGTAAAATAAAATGGCGGAAGCCATGTAACCTGAAAAATATCTGAAATATAAGGGATAAGTGGCATTAGGGGAGGAATTTTTACTGCTTGAACAAATTCGGGTTGGAAAAAAAGTTTTGTTGTTTGATATAAAAGCCAGATCATGGATATCATGAGTATATACCCCAAGGTTACAGAAACATAACTCAGAAAAGTCAGTGTTCGTTTATATTTCTTGCCAAGATAATTTATAATTTTAAGCCCAACACTAGTTCTGTAGAGATACATAACTCCATCTCTCTTCAAATTTTTTCTTTTTACATAAAGAAATGTTACAACAATTGCAGTAAAGATTAGAAAAAAAGTTATATCGTAAAGGAAGAAGCTCATATTTTATTTTTTTGTTTATTCTCTTTTTAGATTATATTCATACTATCGTCAAGAGGGTATTTAAAGATTGGTGGAAAAATGAAAAAACTAAAACTACTTCTTTCTTATTGGTCTTAATGCCTTGCTCTTGCACTTTCTGCAATGAACTTTGCCGTTCATAACTCTTAATGAATCTGTTCTTATTCTTGAACTGCAATCCTTGCATATAAAAATATTCTTGAATAATCTTGCTTGTGTTGCTGCTATTTTTGCCATGTTGTGTTATTATAATTTCCTCTTAATTATTTTTTGTGTTTCGTTAATAATCACATATTCAACTTGGTCTTCTGGTTGAATTTCACTTTTTATTTCTTCAAAAATTAACATGTCGTATGTTTCAAAATTCTCTAAATCCATAACATTAGCCATATCTCCGTTTATAGAAAGAACTTGTGCTTTTCTTTTCTCTACAGAAGGGACTTCAAATCTTTCTGAACCTGGAACAGCGATAACTCTTTTCTTTCCATCCATAATTCCAATTGCATCCATTCTGCATTTACTTGCACCATGTTTGCCTGTTTTGGATATGTCTAAGTTTCTAACAATGCAAGCTGCACCATCTATCATTATTGTTGCACCTGGTTTTGAATCGTGAGCAGTTATTAATCTTAATGCCATAACTAAGTCAGAAAAAATATGTTTATAAAGCTTTTGAGAGCAGAGCGTTATAATCTTCTCGAAGGATATAATACTTTACTATGAGCAAAATCTAATTCAAGAAGAACATTCTGAAAACTTTTATGGGGTGTTCTTTGAGTTTCTACATACTCTCTGTTGGTCAGGATTATTGGCTTTCCTGCCATGAATGCCATTCCAAAATTAAATAAAAATTCTTTATTATTGCCCTTCCAATCATAGGTTATAGAATCTGAAAAATCAATTATATCCCTGAGTTTAGAGAAATTATTGATAGAAGAGAGTTTTGAATCAAGGAATCCCTTATCTGTATTCGAAGCGTATTCAAATAAAAATCTTGACAGGGGTTCGTTGAGATTATTCACTAGAATTTCAGGATTCAATACAAAAAGAGGTTTATTTTCCATAAAAGTCATACCTAAATCAAAATATGTTCCTTGGCTTGTCGGATTAAAGTATAATCTTACTATTTTTGAATTTCTTACTGCTTCTCGGTTATCAGAACATATTCTTAATCCAATAGGGTCACCATCTTGTTTTGTGTCTCTTGGAGGATTGTGCACCAAACATCCTGCTTGTTCAAGACGAGATACATAGTCTGCAACAAAAGATTTTTCTGCTTCTGTGCTTTCTCTAACAGGACAAATAATAAAGTCCCTCATTTTTTGCTCATCTGCCATAAGTCGTTTATTAATTGTTTACTTATAAGTATTTTTTGACTGGAAAGTATATATTCAGAAAGTTAATTCGGGGTGTAATCAAATTCTTTCCACTTTTGCCTAAGAAAATCTAACATAGGTTTTCTCCATTCAGGTCTATCGCCATGAGACCAAATATCTATGCCTTTTCTTGAACAAAAACTTTCAGGAGCATTAACTGCATATTTAACATCACAATAATCCACGCCGGCTAAATGCATGTCACAAAAATTCATTTCCTCTGTTAATGCTTCAAGCCTTATATCCTTGAGGGGGTGATGAGATAATAACTTTCTATGCTGTTCAGACATCGAGGTATTTTTTTCGTAAAAGGAAACTAAAATATTTTGTACTCTTTTAAGATAATCTCCATCTTTTTCTCCCAAGTTAACAGGGACAGATACAAGAAAATGATTCCAATTTATTTCATTTAATTCCATTTTATAGTTATAGTCTCAGAAAAGGGCTTCTGATAAGCCATCACCAATTACTCTACTTAGATATCAAATAATTTATAAACCTTTCTTAAAATTTTTTCCAAATAGTCCTTTCGATATCTATCTCACTACAATAATCCTTAAATATATACAAACTTGTTCTAATTTATGGAAAGATTATGTGGTTGGATTGAAAAGGGTTACAGATTTGAGGTTAGAGTTCCTACTGAAATCCGTGATAATTTGGCAGTAGAGATTACAGCATATCGGGGCAGAAGATATGTTGCAGATAGAATCTATTCTCCATTAAAAAGTATGCCTCATTGGAATATACCTCTCCAAGCGATATTATTAAGCACAAGAGATGAAAGAATTCTTAATAGAACGATTAAAAGGTTTATTAGAAAACTTCCTGAAAAGAATGATATCCTGGGAAATGAGTGCAATAATCGCAAAATCTTTGGATAAGAAAAAATTCTATTGGTTTATTCAACCTCAATACTAAACTTTTTAAACACCCCTTCTATTCTCTAATCATGCCAGAAAAAACAAAGAAACATGATTTTATTGAACTCGAGTTTATTGGAAAAAACATCACAGATAATGAAATTTTTGATACAAACATAAAAGAGGAAGCAAAAAAAATAAATCCTAATGTAAAAGAAGTGAAACCTCTTGTTTTATGCATCGGTGCAGACATGGTTGTTAAGGGTCTTGATGAAGAGCTTATTGATAAAGAGACTGGAAAAAAATACCTAGCAAAACTTGCTCCTGAAAAGGCATTTGGCAAGAGGGATGGAAAACTTATAAAACTAGTACCAAAAAGATTTTTTATTGAACAAAAAATAAATCCTATGCCTGGAATGACACTTGCATTGGATAATTCTCTTGTAAAAGTTGTAAGTTCTTCTGGAGGAAGAGTTATGATTGATTTTAATAATCCTCTTGCAGGAAAAGATGTTGAATATGAGTTTACAATAAAAAGAATTTTATCTGATAATAGAGAAAAAGTGAATGCGATTCAAGGTTTTCTCTTTGGCAAAGAATTTGATTTTGAGATTGATGAATCAAAAAAGAAAATAATCTTTTCAGAACTTCAATTAATGCCTATCTTGAATGCGTTTAAAGAAAAATTTAAGGAACTTATGGGTTTTGATGTTGAAATTTTAGCAAAACCAAAAAAAGATGAAAAAAAGGAGATTGAAGCTGAGAAATTTCACGAGAGAAAAATTGGAACAGAAAACGAGCGGGATTTCGAACAAAAGAACCTTGGTGCTTTAGGCAAAGAGGAATCTGAAGAGAAAAAGCTATCTCCTGAGAAAAATAATTCTGACAAGAAATAGATTTTTACATCAAAAATAAAAATCTATACTTTACCCCAATAAAACTTATAAAGCTAACAACATACTTTTTAGTATGGCGATAATAAAAGAAGAGGAAGTAAAAGAGGAAGCATATAATCCTAATCCAGAACTATCTGCAATAGATCAAGAACTAGAAGAAATTCTTAAAAAACAAACAGCAAAAGTAAAAGTTTTTGGCGTTGGTGGAGGAGGAGGAAATACTCTTTCAAGAATGAGAGAAATAGGAATAAAGGGCGGTGAAATGATTGCAGTTAATACTGATGCACAGGATCTTCTTTATACAAACTCAGATTATAAAATACTGATTGGAAAAGAACTTACACAAGGACTAGGAGCAGGAAGCAATCCTAGAGTAGGAGAAGAAGCTGCAAAAGAATCAGAACAAGAGATAAAGAAAAAGATAGCAAATACAGACTTGGTTTTTATAACATGTGGCCTCGGTGGAGGAACAGGAACAGGAGCTGCACCAGTAATAGCAGAATTAGCAAAAAAACAAGGGGCCCTAGTAATTGGAGTTGTAACTCTTCCATTTACGATGGAAGGAAAGAAAAGAATTGAAAACGCAATGTATGGTCTTGAAAGATTAGAATCAAGTGTTGATACTTTAATTGTTATTCCTAATGATAAACTTCTTGAATTAGCCCCTGAATTACCTCTTCATACTGCTTTCAAAGTTGCTGATGAAATACTTACAAATGCTGTAAAAGGGACAACAGAACTTATAACAAAATCTGGACTTGTAAATCTTGATTTTGCAGATGTAAAAGCAGTAATGCAAAATGGCGGAGTTTCTTTGATGGGAATGGGTGAAAGTGATTCAAGTCAAAGAGCATTAGACGCGGTTGAAAAAGCAATAACAAATCCTCTTCTTGATGCAGATATAACCAATGCTACTGGCGCATTGATAAACATTATTGGCGGACCAGATTTAACCTTGGATGAAGCAAGGGTTATTATCAGTAAGATTGGAGAAAAAATTAGCGAAGATGCAAGAATGATTTGGGGCGCTCAAATAAGTGAAGATATGGAAAAATCAGTAAGAGTTATGATTATTGTTACTGGTGTTAAAAGTTCACAGATAATTGGTTCTTCTGGTGAGACTATTCAAGAAAAAAAGAAGGCAGAGATGTCGCAAGAATTAGGAATAGAATTCTTAGAATAAACATATCCTAAAATTATTATGGTCTATACTCCTTACATAATCCCAAGAAAATTTGAAATATACTGTGGGCCAATGTATTCTGGAAAAACTCAAGCACTAACGATGAGATTAATGCCCTTGGAACATATGAATTGTGATTTTATATTTATTAGACCGACTTCGGATAAAAGAAAAGAAAGACAATCTCAATATGAAACTTTTTTTGTAAATGATGAAATACCAGAAAGAATTTTAGAGGTAGTTTCAAATAAGCATAGACTTGTCGCCATAGATGAAATAGAATTTTTTCATGATAGAATTATTGGAGTAGTTAAGGAACTTTTAATACAAGGAAAGAATGTTGTAGCTTCAGGGTTAGACTTAAATTTTAGAGGAGAGCCATTTGGACCAATGGCAGATTTAATGGCCATAGCAGATGAAGTGAATAAATGCCAGAGGGCAATATGCAAGTATGATAGCTGTGGAAGTATTGCAAATAGAACACAAAAACTTATAGATGGAAAGCCTGCACACTATGAAAGTCAAACAAAATCAGTCGAAGGAAGAAAAATAAATGAAACTTATGAGCCTCGATGTTTAAGGCATCATTTTGTTCCAAGGATAAAAAAAGAATAATGAAAAATAAATATTCAGCCATACTTATCTTCGGACCACCCGGAATAGGAAAAGGCACACAAGCAAAGCTTCTTGCAGAAAATCCTAAGTATTTTCACTTTTCAACAGGGGAAATGTTTAGAGCATTAAAAGAAAATCCTGAAATGAGAGATTCTGAAATAGGAAAGAAAGTAACAGAATTAATAGAAGACGGAAATTTTGTGCCAGATAATCTAACAATCCAGCTCTTCTATAAAACCCTGCAGGAGTATGAAGAAAAAGGGAAATACCATCCTCTTGAACAAATTCTCTTGCTCGACGGAATTCCACGAAATTCTAATCAGGTAGATTTAATAAAAGACAGGATTGAGGTGACAAAGATAGTATCGTTTTATTGTTCTGATGATAGTATTTTAATTGAAAGACTTAAAAAAAGAGCGATTCATGAAGGAAGAAAAGATGATAGAGAAGAAACAATAAGAAAAAGATTAGAAATTTATAAGAATAATACTGAAGAAGTTTTGAGTAAATATGATAAAAGTTTAGTTCTTAGAATAAATGGGATGAACAGCATTGAAAAAATATCTCAAGAAGTTGTTACTAGACTTGCATAACTTGCATAACAAAAAATATTTAAACCCCCTTCTCTTTCTAATATTAGTATGGCACAAAAAGAGCTAAATAATGTGGTCTATAGAAGGATGACTTGCTTTAGCTGGGCTCATACTTACGGATTTATTTCTACTAAAAAACTCTGTTGATCCAGCGACTATTCGCGGATTACGGAATTTTTACATCTTAAAATGAGACAAAAATTCTTATCCGGCTTTGAAAGAGAAATTTTTCCTAGCTTGGGGAGCTTTTATGACTGTGAAAGATGTCTTGAGCCAATAACTCATCCTATCTGCCATGACTGCCTCGGCAAGCAAATTTCTAAATGGCTTGGCTTCTATCCTAGTGTAAATAGAAAGATGACAAAAAAGATTCAGAATTACATCATTGAAGTAAACAACTCTGCTGTTTCTGGAATCAAATGTGTAGCATGTAACACCAAGAATGCCTCCCTATGCCCTTATTGTTTCACTGAAGAAATATTTAATATGCTTAAGAAAAACAAAATTGACAAGATGGTAATAATGGATTTTCTCTCAACATTCAATTTTGACCTCAAACATGAAGGATATATAGCTGAAGCTGCAGAAGAGGGGTTGTACTGAATAAAATAATGAAGGATAAAAAATGAATCCAAAAAATGATGAACAGAGGTACGCACTCCCAACAAGAGAGCTAAAGCCAACAGCCATAGGGCAATTTGGGAATTCTGGCATGAGCTATAACAAAAGTCTATTCATACATGATAGAGAAGCTTTTAGAGAAATTATAAGACTGGCATACAGAAGCAATTGTTTGCGTGTGTCTCTTGATGCACCAAAAACTCTAGAAGAACTAAAGAGTTAAAATGCTGCGATGATTAAAGATTTTAGTTCAGATAGTTAAGACTTTAAACTATTTTTTTCTAAATAAGTTATGAAAACTCCAACAAAATGCATAGTTCTTTTTTCTGGAGGACTTGACTCGCGACTAGTTGTAAAAATATTACAAAAACAAAAGCTAGATGTTGAAACAATTTATTTTAAACTGCCATTCTCTTCTGGATGTTGCAGTAGCCAAGAGTGTTGTTTTAATTATGCCCAGATGTCTGGAGTAAAATTTACAGCGGTAGACTGTACCTCCGGCAAATTATTTGATGAATATATGGATATAATAAAAATCCCAAAGCACGGACGTGGAGCTTCTATGAATCCTTGTATTGATTGCAGGATATTTATCATAAAAAAGGCAAAAGAATATGCTGACAAAAATAGTATAAACATAATAGCAAGCGGGGAGGTTCTTGGCGAAAGGCCCATGAGCCAAACATCAAAAAATCTTAAGATAATTGATGAAGAAACAGGTATTGAAATTCTTCGGCCTCTTTCTGCGAAGCTTCTTGCTGAAACATCTGCTGAAAAGAATAAATTAGTTGACAGAAGCAAATTTTTCGGAATAAATGGCAGAAGTAGGAAAATTCAGTTAGAATTAGCAAAAAAATATAAAATAAAATATCCCTCTCCTTCTGGCGGATGTCTTCTATGTGAAAAAATAATAGGAAAAAGAATAAATACGCTTCTTGAAAAAAATCTTATTGATGAAAAAACACTGGAGCTATCGAAAATAGGCAGACATTTTCTGATTGATGGTTGTTGGTTTATAATAGGCAGAAGAGAAAATGAAAATTGGATTATTGAAACCTTTTCTTATTCCCTAAAATCTGGAAAGGAAAAACCTGCAGTTTGCTATGTCGGACAAGATAATTCGGACAACAGAAATATAGCAAAAAAACTTCAAGAAGCATATAGCACTGGAAGCATTAAAAATCGAGAAAATTTTGAGAAGTTTAGGATATAGTCAAATAATTAATTACTTAATTAGTATTTCTTCTCAAGAAACCATCTATAAACTTTTTATGATATTCTGAATCAATAACTCTATTTATCTTGAAGTACATTATTTCGCTATTATTTGGACTTGCTTTTTCTACTTTAACCTCTTCTGTTTTTCTATGAACTGTCTCGCTTATCAAAACTTCTTGATTAGATATTTCTGCAATTTTTTTAGCAGTAGGAATTGTTTTACCAAGATTTGTAAATTGTAATACTACTCCCTCAACCTTGCTAATCACTTCTCCGGAATTTATTCCTATCCCATATTCAATCTTATCCTTAAACTTTTTATTTGCATCTTTTATTTCAGAATCAATCGCGATTGCAGCGCTCACTGCATCTTTTTCATTTTTGAAGCTCTTACTTACAACCGGGGAAAATATTAAACCATAACTATATCCGTCTCGATAGGGTATTCCGTTAAACTTCGAAGCTGTTTCTAATATCTTCACAAGATTTTGTTCTGCAAGTTTTGAAATCTTATTTTTTATTTTAAAATAAACGATTACTGATTCTTGTTTGTGACCTGTTGTTACTAAAACCTGTTCTGCTTTTTTTATTTTTCCTGGACCAAGATTAAGCTCTTCACTAGAGCCCTCTGTTTTCATAAATTTTTGTTTGAGTATTATCTTCCCGCTTCTCTTCTTTTCTATTTCAGCAGGATAAGAATACGAGGCCTGATTTGAACTATTTTTATAGGTGAGGGTTATTGCAAAGAAAACAATAAACAGAATAAATGCCCAAACTAGAGGATATCTAAAAAATAGGTTAATATGATTATTTATCTCTTTGGCATCAATGGCCTGGCCAGTAAGAGCTACACTCCCGCTATAAACTCCTCCAGAACTGTCGATTACATTAATGTCATAAGTTCCTGTTGGAGCAGATAATTCAAATGTTTTTGATTCACCAACCAGTATTGGTCCTTGTTTTGTTATTGTATCGTTCCCAATTATTATACTAAACTCTTCATTATAATCAACATTTCCCTCATTAGTAACAATAAGCGTCCCATTGCTTATTTCTGCCCGGATTATCTTTAATTCACTTACATAAAATGTTTTTTCAAGAATTATCTCTCCTTTTTCTGCTATAATTGTTGCCTTTCCAGGAGCGAGAGTTACTTCTGGAGTGAATATAAGATTTTGATTAACAGTTACATTTTTGCTATAAACAGTTTCATTGTTATTATCTTTTATTGTTAATTTCACTTCTTCATTCATCATATCTCCTGCAAAATCATACAATCCGACGATATAACTTAAATTTTCAGCAGGAGTTATTTTTTGATTAGTAATTGCTATGTCAATTTTATTCGGTCTCTGGACCAGGTTCAAATCATGGCTTGATTCTCCTGAATTCATTATATTTCTCCTTTCATCCTTATCATAAACTTTAATTATAACTGGATAAGTTCCGGCATGCATTGTTTGAGATGTTGAAAGTTTAAGATTAAATTCTCCATTTTTTACAATGTCTGAAGCAGATACTCCATTAAAAGAAGCTTCAACAAATGCACTCTCTGGAGCAACTCCATTCTCTTTTGATGCTGTTCCGGTTATGGAAATTATCTCATCAACATTATAATCTGTTTTATCTGTTTCAAAATTAACAATTATCTTATTGCTTATCTTAAAATTTGATGATCTCCCGCTATCTTCCCCGTAAACTGCAGATAGATAACAATCTCCTGAAAGAGAACCAATATAACTTTCTATTAACTTTCTTGTTATGGTTGAAGTTTTTGTAGCTGGAACATCGTGATATATATTTTGTTCTTGATCAGAACATATAAGATTAACATCAAGATAATCTTCTGTATGCACGCCCAAGACAATTGTTAAAGAAAGTTCATCACCAAGGCTATAAAGCGCTTTTGATGAAGAGATTTGTATTTCTGCAGAGATATTCGAAATAAGAAAAATGCAAGACATAATTAATATCACAGATAGGATGTATTTTTTCACCATTTTTACAAAATTAGAAGAGAATTGATATATTTAAACTTTTTTAAAGACGAACATATATAATGATTTTTTAGTGTTTTGCTTGTTTAGTGGATAAATTTAAATATAAACTCTGTCTTGTTGAAATATGCCAAAAAGAGAGAATTTTAGCGTGACTCCCTGGGAAGTTAAAGGGGAGATAGACTATGGTAAGCTGATTAAAGAATTTGGAATAAACACACTTAAGGAACTTCCATCTGTTTTTAATGAAAATGTTCTTTTTAGGAGAAACGTAATTTTTGGACATAGAGATATACAGAAAATTCTTGAAGCAATAAAAAATAAGAAAAAGTTTGTGATGATGACTGGACTAATGCCTACTGGAAAATTTCATCTTGGACATATGATTCTTGCACAACAAATGATATTCTATCAAAAACTTGGTGCAAAAGTTTACATCGCTGTTGCAGATATAGAAGCATATAATGCTAGAGAACAAAGTTTAGAAGAAAGCAGGAAGATTGCATTGGAGCAGTATATTCAAAATTATATTGCCCTAGGATTAAAACCAGAAAATTGTGAGATTTATTTTCAAAGTGAAAGAAGTAAGAATGGTGAAAAATCAAATGCTTATTACAGACTTCAAAATCTACTTGCCCGACATGCAACATTTAATGAGTTTAAAGCAGTTTATGGAGAAATAACTCCTGGAAAGATGCTGTCTGCACTATTGCAAGCCTCAGATATGCTTCATTCTCAACTTCCAGAGTTCGAAGGAGAATGTCCTGTAATTGTTCCTGTTGGAATTGATCAAGATCCCCACATAAGACTTACAAGAGACATAAGCCAAAGAATAAAAGAAAAAAAATTCACACAAATAAGCTCAACTTATCATAAATTCATGCCCGGACTTGGCGGAGGAAAAATGTCTTCTTCTGATTTAACATCATTTATAGCATTAACAGACACACCTGAAGAAGTTAAAAGAAAAATCAATAAATATGCTTTTTCTGGCGGACAGGCCACAATAGAAGAACACAGAAAACTTGGCGGAAATCCGGATGTTGATGTTTCTTTTCAGTATCTAAGAATGTTTTTTGAGCCAGATGATAAAAAACTAGAAAAAATTGAGAAAGATTATCGCTCAGGTAAGCTTTTGACAGGAGAATTAAAAGCCATTCTTATTGAAAAAATAAATGCTTTCTTGAAAGAGCATCAGAAGAAAAGAGAAGAAGCAAAGAAAAATATTGAAAAGTTTTTATCTAAGTAGAGTATAGAAATTCTTATAAATTAATAATAACTTTATTTCTTATGACATCTGAAGAAACCAATACGAGAACAATAACCATAAAAAGGTCTCCTGGAAAGGAAGTAAAAATGACCCAAAGACGTAATAATGCTGATAGAACCTTAGCTGCAATAATTGCCGCAGGATCTATAGTTGTTATTGGAATTATGGGTTATACTCAATATGCAGATAAAAAATTAGTAAGTGAATATAATAGTTTACCAAGAACAAATATTGTCGCTCAAACAGGGGATACTTATGACAGAATATCGGCAAGACTTGTTTCAACAAAAAAGTTCCATCATGAACTTAGACAGGATTGGGGAATAAGGAAGTATGGGGATTTATCATTAAAATTAGGAGAGTCAAGAGAGTATCCATATGATCCTGTTTATTTAGAAAGAAAATCGCAAAGAGCAAGATAAATCTTTATAAATATCACTCTTCTTCTATTCTTATCATGAAAATACTTTCATTACACTGCGACTACATAAAGTTCAAACCACTCAAAAAGGCGTTAAAAAGCATTGAACTTAAAGCAGGAGAAGAAAAAGAAGTTGAAGTAAAAGAACCATTGGTTATACTTACTGCGGTTGAAAAGAGCGATGAGTCTAATTCAGAAATTTTAAAATTATATTTAGAAAATATTATGGATTTACTTGACAAGACAAAGGCAAAAAGAGTTGTTCTTTATCCCTATGCACATTTGTCTCCTTCACTTTCTTCTCCAGATTTTGCAAAAAAAATTCTTGAAGATGCAGAACAAGAATTGAAAAAGAAAAAGATAGATGTTGCAAGAGCGCCGTTTGGATATTACAAAGAGTTTGAGCTTAAATGCAAGGGACATCCGTTGGCTGAGTTGAGTAGGAGTATTGGTGGCGAGCATGCCAGTTTAAGTAATGTTAATAATAATATGGAAACAGGGATGCGAGGAGAAGTTGTTCCTGGAAAAGTTGAAATGGTTGTTGGAAAAACCGAAGTTTATGATTACAAGAAACTTCTTCATGAAATTTCAAAAAATAAACTAAATCGTGAAAAGCTCGCAGATAATGATCATAGAATTCTTGGTCAACAAATGGATTTATTTAGCTTTTCAGAAGTTGCTCCCGGGATGGTTTTTTGGCATGATAAGGGACATATTATTTATAATGAACTTGTTAATTATTGGAGAGAAGAACATAGAAAAGCTGGATATCAAGAAATTAGAACCCCCCAAATAATGGATTCTAAACTATGGAAAGTATCTGGACATTGGGAAAAATATAAAGAAAGTAACTTCTCAACCAAATATGAAGGAAGAGATTTTTTAATAAAGCCCATGAATTGTCCTGGCGGAATGTTAGTCTACAAAAATAAACCAAAATCATATAAAGAGCTTCCATTAAGAGTTGGTGAAATGGGTACTGTTCATAGAACAGAACTTTCAGGAGTTTTAGCAGGTTTATTCAGAGTCATACAATTCACCCAAGATGATGCGCATATTTTTTGTGCTAATGAAAAACAAGTTGAAGATGAAATAATGGGAGTTATTAAATTGATAAATAAATTCTATGCTACATTTAATCTTAAATTTGATCATGTTGAACTTTCAACTAGACCTGAAAAAAGAATAGGCAGTGATGAAATTTGGGACATGGCAGAATCAATATTAGAAAAAGTTTTGAATAAATTGAAAGTAACATACAAAATAAACAAAGGAGATGGAGCTTTCTACGGACCAAAGATAGATTTTCATATTAAAGATTCATTGCAAAGAACATGGCAATGTTCAACGATTCAACTTGATTTTGCCATGCCTGAAAGATTTGAACTTGAATATATTGATAGCGACGGGAAAATGAAACGTCCAATAATGCTTCACAGGGTTATTTATGGCTCTCTTGAAAGATTTATAGGCGTTATGATTGAGTCATTAAACGGCCGTCTTCCAACATGGCTTGCTCCTGTTCAGGTTAAGGTCTTAAGCTTTACAGACAAAAACATAAAGGCAGCAGAAAAACTTCTTGCAGAATTAAAAGAAGCCGGAATCAGATGCGAACTTGATATAAATTCTGCACCTGTTCAGGGAAAAATCAGAGATGCTGAAATGCAAAAGATTCCTTACATAATTATGATTGGAGACAAGGAAGAACAAGCAAAGACTATCGCAGTAAGACGTAATGAAAAAGTTAAGTTCGGCATAAAGAAAGAAGATTTCTTGAAAGATATTCTTGCAGAAATTAAAGAGAGGAAGTAATTCTTAAAATGAAATTAAAAACAAAGAGACTTCTTTTAAGACCCATTACTCTAAAAGATGCAACGAGTATAATTGAAAATATTAACAATATTAATATTTCAAAATGGCTTCTTGTTGTTCCTTATCCCTACAAAAAGAAAGACGCATTGTTTTGGATTAAAAGCTCACAAAAAAAGGCAAAAGAAAAACCAAAAAAAGACTACCCTTTTGGAATAGAGTTAAAAGAAACAAGGAAAATAATTGGGGGAATAGGGCTGCACAAGGTAGATAAGTATCATGGAAAAGCAGATTTAGGTTACTGGCTTGGACAAAAATATTGGAGAAAAGGATATGGTTCTGAAGCTTTAGAAAAATTAATTGATTTGGCTTTCAATAAATTAAAATTAAGAAAACTTGAAGCAGGTGTTTTTGCAGGCAACCCTTCTTCTGGGAAACTTCTTGAAAAATATGGTTTCAAACAGGAAGGCTACAAAAGAAAAACATTAAGATGCAAGGCAGATGGAAAGATCAAGGATGAATATTTATATGGTTTATTAAAAGAGGAATATAATAAAAAATAACATGCAACTCTCCACGCTTATCACTAAGATAGAAAACTCTCCGGAGTTTTCAAAATTCAAAAAAGATAATCCAAAATCAGAATTATGTGCAGGCTTCTTTATTCTTGACTTTAAGCCTGCTCATGAAACATACTCTCTGGATTATAAAACAGAAGACAAAATTTTCAGCTTTAGTCTTGGTGAGAATGGAGAAATAACACAAAAAGAAGAAGAGATAATAATTGGAGAAAGCAAACTTGAACCAATAAACGCCCGAGTTGAGACAGACATTGAAGATTTAAAAGAAATTTGCGAAGAAGAATTTCTTAATAATAAGGTAGGCAAGAAAATTGAAAAGATTATTGCTATTCTTCAGAAAAAAGATGAAAAAACTATTTGGAACCTTACCTGCATGACAGAAGGCTTTTCAATAATTCTGATGAATGTTGACTCAATTACTAGCGAAATTTTGAAATTTGAAAAGAAAAGTCTGTTTGATATTGTGACGATCAAAAAGAAAGAAAAATAGAAGCAAACCTCATAAGGTTTATAACTCTTCTTTGCTTCTTCTAGGTATGCAAAACAAAAACGTCGGCTGGCTAATAATCGGAATATCTGTGTTTATATTTATAATAATATTTGCCTTCAATATGGGCTTAAGGGACATAGTTGACCAGACCTGCACACATGGGCCTACTTGCTCGATGTACTCTACAATATCTCTGCAGACATGGATAAGTGTCGCAATAGCTTTTCTTGTCCTGGTTATAGGGCTTTTTCTTGTATTTTCAAAAGAAAATGAAAGGATTATTGTAAAGAAGATAAGGCCATTTGGAAAATTAGAAATAAAAAAATTCGACAGAAAAAGCCTGGAAAAGCTTGATAGTGAAGAAAAGAAAATCATGAATCTCCTTCTCGCGAACAAAGGAAGCATATTCCAGTCAGAGATTGTTGAAAAAACAGGATTAAATAAAGTTAAGACAACGAGAATTCTTGATGGGCTTGAGGCACAGGGGCTTGTAGAGAGACGAAGAAGAGGAATGACTAATATTGTTCTGCTTAAAAAAAGTGAATGAAACTAGTTTCAAAATTATACTTAAAAGCTGTTTCTGAGATTAAAAATTATAGAAATTGAATCTAATATTCATACTTAAAAATTCAATTTCTAAATAGTAAAGAAAAAAATTTATTTTCTTTCCTATAATTAAATCAACATGGAGGAGACAAAAATGAACAAACTAGTAATAATGGTTATATTGGGAGTATTATTCCTGACAACCATACTTGCTGTAACCGGATTTGCAATAGCAAAACCAGAAGTTAATGCTTCTGCTGAAGTCCAAAAAACTGGATGCGGATCATGCAACGGCCAATGCAATTCAGAAAGCAATTGCGGATTAGCAACTTGCGGAGCTGCAACAGGCGGCACATGCGGTTGTGGTAAATAAAACCAAAAACTTTTTTAGCCGGCCCTTTTTTGGGCCGGTTTATTTTTTATTTTTTAAATATAGAAGCACTTAAAAAACATCTTTTCTTAAATAATTTATGGAAGAGGTAAAACATATAAGAGATGAACTGAAAAAACTTGCTAACCCTTCGATAGCAGAACATAGCAAAAAATATTTGAAATCTCCTTATTCTTTTTACGGAATAAGGGTTCCTGAACTGCGGAAGATAGCCAAGAATTATAAAACACTTAAGATTTACGATGTTTACAATATTTTTGAAGAATTATGGAATTCTGGAAATCATGAAGAAATGTGCCTTGCAATATTTATTCTTGAGAACTACAAGAAGCAGTTTAACATGGAAACCTGGAATTTTGTTACAAACAGAATTGATAAAGCAAAAACATGGGATCATGTTGATTACATTTCTTCGGCAATCTTGGGAATGATGGTGCTCAGTAATCCTGGTCTTTATACAGAACTTAAAAAAATGTCAGTTTCACAAAATCCCTGGATAAGAAGAACTTCAATGGTTTCAAATTATCAAATTATTAAGAAGAATAAGATAGAACTAACTTTTCGGCTAGCAGAAAAACTTTGTTATGATGAGAATGTTTATGTGCAAAAAGCAACAGGCTGGATGTTAAGAGAAGCAGGAAAAAAGAACAGAATTGAAACACAAGAATTTATCACATTGCATAAAAATATGAAGCCTGTTGCATTAAGCTATGCTACTGAAAAGATGCTTGATTTAAGAAAGAGAATAAAGGAGTTCAAGAAAGAACAAAAAGAAAGGGTGGAGAAATCTGAAAAAGAAGATAATAAAAAGGAAGGAAACGAACAGGATATTAAAGAATAATGGAACTTCAACTTGCATCCATGGAGAATATAACCTGCTGGGCATTCAGAAAACTCTGCCTTGGCGCAACAGATGCTTATACCGGCATATTTTCAATGAACTATCTTGTTAACAGGCATAAAGCATGGAAAGAAATTGATACTTTCCCAATAATGGGTCAAAAGCAATGGATTCAAGTAGCGACATCAAAAGAAAGCGAATGCAAGGAATTTGTAGGTGTCATGAATAAAGAGCTCAATGATGACCCTGAAAAAGATAGTGCATATGGTGTGCAATTAAATTTAAGCTGCCCTTCTCCTATGATAATAAAACTTGGTCAAGGTCCTGCATTAATAAAAAGAAATCTCAAGGTTGTAAGTTTGGTCAAAGAACTTTTAAAACAAGATAGATTAAAAGTTAGCATAAAAACTCGACTTGGACTTGATTTCAGGGATGTTAGAAATGAAAAGATAATAAAACTCTTTGAAGAACTTGAAAAAATAGATAATCCTAATTTTACACAGGTTGTTGTTCACTTTAAGCATGCAAGAGAACCTTCGTTTACAGGTTATGATTACTCTTTTCTTCCAAGACTTGCAGAATTTAATATCCCCATTGTGATAAATGGAGGAATAAAGAATTATAATGATTTTTTAAGAATAACAAAAAATTTGCATCAGAAAAAAAGAAATAATGTTGTAGGATTTATGATTGGCAGAGAAGCACTGAAAAATCCAGATTGTTTTATCGAATCAAGTAAAATCTTGAATAAAAAAGATTTCAAGCTTAGAACAAAAGAAGAGATTAAAGCAGAATTTCAGAAAAATTGCACTATTCATGAGCCGAGAGAGATTTATTTAAAAAAGATTCCTGAAATGTGTGAGTGGGCGCGGTAGAAAAGAAGAAAATATTTAAACTAAATTATTCTCCTAAATCTATGACAAGAAAAATTAAAAAAATTGAAGAGAAAGTTCTTGAAATTGCAGTAGAGCTTGCAAAAAAAGGCGAGGGTGCTTTATTTGTAATCGGAGATAAAATTAAATATGATTCCCTTATTAAACAAAAAATAGAAAAGTTTAATATTTTTGATTCTGGAGCTGAAAAAATTCTTAAGAGTATTGCAACAATTGATGGAGCAATCATAATAAGAAAAAATGGTGATGTGATAGGTTATGGTGCTATGATTAAGAAATCAAAACCATATGCCGGTTACGGAACAAGGCATGCTGCGGCTGTCACTGCTTCTGAAAAAGGCAACATCTCCATAATGTCTTCTGAAGAGGAAAGAAAAGTTAAGATATTTCGAGACGGAAAATTCATAATGCAGATGGATGCACTGCAAAAAAATATTGAGAAAGAAATTCCAAAAGTCGCTTCATTCTTAGAATCTATCGGAGCAGGCCTTATTGGGGTAGTTGGTGTGACTGCATTAGCACCAGCATTAGGAATTGCCTTGCTTCCAGGAGTAATTATTTTCGGAGTAGGTTATTATGCTTTCAAAGAACTAGCAGGGCATTTTAAAAAATATTTTTAATTTTTTTTAATATAAAAGATAATGTTCTTTCTTGAATGAATAGTTTTTGCAATGGATTTTTGTTTTATAATCTGAAATCCGCATTCTTTTAACTCTTGTTTCAGCTCTTCTTTTTCATAGAAATAATAATATCTTTCCAGCTTTTTCTGATTATTCTTCCACAATACCAAACCTTCTTTTGCTTCTGAAGCAATATTCTTTTTGGCTCTTTTGTCCCAAACACTTATCATTGCCCCTGTTCCATGTTTCATAACCCGGTATAATTCTAGCAAAGTTTTTTTTCTTTTTTGTTTTGTATCAATGCAGTGAAGAGTAGAAATAAATATTGCTGAATCAAAGAAGTTGGATTTGAATGGAAGTTTTTCTGTTTCTGATTGAAAAAGTCTTACTTTTTTCTTTCCTTTTTTTGCATTCTTTTTTGCAAAATTAAGCATTTTTTGAGAAAAATCAACACCATAAAAAGTAATATTTTTATTTTTAATAAAATTTCTTCCGCTTCCACAGCCAAGGTCCAAAACCTTGCCTTTTTTATTTTTCAAAAACTCTTCTACTTCTGACGGACTTTTATCACGAAATTTTCTCCAGTCTCCGGCTATATTGTTCCAAACTTGCTGCTGATTCATAATTAACAAAAGAAGAAGGAGTATAAAAGATTATTCTAAAGCAAATTTGCATAGAACAACTGGAGCAGAAGGTTTTTGTGTTGTTGAATTTATTCTAAGCACAGAATATTCTCTTTGTAGACTAAGATTTATCCATTTCTTATCAACTAAACCTGATTTTTTTGCATTTTCAATCCATTCCTGCCATTGTGATTGTTCTAACAACCCCTCTTCATAATAATGATATCCTGAACCAGAATTGACTAAATACCCCCTACAATTTTTTTCCCGATAATTCCCGGCCATTTTAATAGCAATATCTGAAACAGATTTAAAAAAAGATGAAACAGAAAATTGATTATCAATATCTAGCTGTTTTATGTGCCTGACTTTTCCATCACTTAATCTAACGAGAGAAGATATTCCTATTGCCCTATTTTTATCGCCCTGAGTTAATTTGTCAAAATCTATTGATTGAAAATCTGCAGCAGGCACAATTTCTGTTAAGTTATAAGTAATCATTGGATTATAGCGAGTATAACCATCTTCAGCAACAGGCTGAGTATTATAAAATAATAGGTTAAAGTGACTGATATCTTTATGTGTACTATCTCTACTTACTTCTGTTACTGCTTTTCTTAATTCAGTGTTATCTTCACTTAAAATCAATCTGGCCATAGAACTACGATTTAAATTATATTTATAAGGATGATTATAAATTCAAGTATATATCCTAAAATATATTCTAATAATTTATTCACTCTTCTGTTTACTCACCTTTAAACTCTACAATGCAGAAAACCGGCCACTTTAACTTTTCCTTGCCTTTCAAATCAGGCAAATCTATAACAAATCCACATTCTACAAGATTTCCACCAATCTTTTCAATTAATTTTCCTGCAGCAGAAGCTGTCCCGCCTGTTGCAAGCAAATCGTCTAAAAGAAGAACTTTTTGGCCAGGTATTATTGCATCTTTATGAATTTCAACAGCGTCTTTGCCGTACTCAAGAGTATATTCTTCTTTAACAACAGCAGATGGAAGTTTTCCAGGTTTTCTTATTAGGACAAGCCCTTTATTTAACCTTGAAGCCAAGGCAGAAGCTAAAACAAATCCTCTGCTTTCAATTCCTGCAATAAGATCAATTTCTTTATCTTTGTATCTATCTTCAAGAATATTCATTGTTGCTTCAAAACCTTCTGCGTCTTTTAACAAAGTAGTAATATCTCTGAACATAATACCTTTTTTTGGCCAATTTGGAACAGTTCTTATCTTACTTTTTATAAACTCCTTTAATTCTGAATCAGAAAGAGTATTTTTTATTTTTGGGAGAACCTTGATTATTAACTGCTTAACCTTATCTCCATTTTCTTTCATTGTTTTCTTAACCATATCAAAGGTTACAGGTTCTTCATTATGTTTCCAACAATCATAATCTGTAGCCATTGCTATTGAAGCATATTTGATTCCTAACTCTTTTGCAAGAACGCATTCTGGAAGAGTAGTCATCCCGATGATATCTGCAAAATTTCTAAACATAAAACTCTCTGCCCTACTTGAAAATCTTGGACCCTCAATAACAACAACTGTTGCATGATTATGCTTTCTAAAACCCAACTCTTCTGTTGTTTCTATAAGCAATTTTCTTAATTCAGGAGAAAAAGGTTCTGCCATTTCTTGATGTCTTACATCTCCAGTTTTATCAAAGAAAGTATTTTTTCTATTTTTTGTGAAATCTATAAACTGACTTGTAAAAACTAAATCTCCCGGTCGGATTTGTTCTTTTAGAGAACCGACTGCACTTGTTGCGAGAATATGACTGCAACCTAATTCCTTTAATGCATAAATATTTGCTCGATAGTTAACATTTGTTGGATTTATCTCATGTTTTTTCCCATGCCTTGCAAGAATGCATACTTCTATTCCATTAATCTTTCCACAAGTAATTTTTGAAGAAGGACTCCCGTATGGTGTTTTTACTGAAACTTCTTTATAGTCTTGAAGAAGTTCAGGATTATCGAGTCCACTTCCTCCAATTATCCCAATTTTCATATTTCGGGAGGATTATTTAAATTTAAATACATTATCTTGCTACGATATATATTATGAAACCCCCAGAAAAAAATGAAATAAGAAAGCCTACAAAAACCCTTGCAGGAGTCACACCAATTGCAGTAATGTGCAAGCCAAGAAAATGTAAGCATGGAACATGTTTATACTGCCCTAGCTTAAATGTCCCTCAATCCTATACTCCAAAAAGTCCGCCTGTTCTTCGAGCAGAAAGACTTGCATATAGTCCATATAAACAAATTAAGTCTAGATTAAATGCTTTTGAAGCAATGCATCACCCTACTGACAAGATTGAATTGATTATAATGGGCGGTAATTTTTTAGATTATCCTGAAGCATACAAACATAATTTCATCAAGGCATGCTATGATGCTCTTAACAATAAAAAGAGCAAAAATCTTGAACAAGCAAAAAAAATAAATGAAAATGCAACACATCGGTGTGTTGCATTATGTATAGAAAGCAGGCCGGATACTATTGTGAATCAGAAAGATTTAGTTACAGAACTTCTTAATTTTGGATGCACAAGAGTTGAGTTAGGAGTACAATGTTTGGATGATAAGATTTACAAACTTGTTAACCGGGGGCATCAATTAAAAGAAGTTATTGAAGCAACAGCTCTTCTTAAAAAATTTGGTTTTAAAATTGGATATCATATGATGATTGGACTCCCTGGAAGCAATAAGAAAAAAGATTTTGAAATGTTCCAAAAAATATTCAAAGATGAACGATTTAAACCAGACCAGCTTAAAATTTATCCTTGTCAGGTTATTAGAGGGGCAAAACTTGAAGAGCTTTTCAGAAAAGGAAAATATAAACCCTATACCAAAGAAGAAATTCAGTCTCTGATTATAAAAATAATGAAAATAATTCCTAATTATTGCAGGGTAATGAGAATAATGCGAGAAATTCCTCCGGAATTTCTTATAGCCGGAACAGAAAGAATTGATTTGAGAAAAGATATAGAAGAAAAGCTTAGAAAAGATAAATCAAAAATAAATGAAATAAGATTCCGCGAGATTGGTTTTGAGTTCAGAGATAAATTACCAAAGGAAAAAATTAATACTGATTTAGAATTAAAAATCACTAAATACCGAGCTTCAGATGGAGATGAATATTTTTTAGAGATTATTAACAAAGATAATATTCTTTTTGGTTTAGCGAGATTAAGAATAAACAAAGATTCTAAAAATGAGATGAAAGCAATAATAAGGGAGCTTCATGTCTATGGTCAAAGCTTAGCAATAGGAGAAAAATCAAAAAAGAAGCTGGGCCAGCATTCTGGTTTTGGAAAATGGTTGATGGGTGAAGCAGAAAAGATTACAAAACAGAATAAGATCAAAGACCTATGGGTTATTTCTGGAGTTGGAGTCAGAGGATATTATCGAAAATTAGGATATGCGCAACTAGGCGAGTATATGAAAAAATAAAAAAATAAAAGAAAAATAAAAGTTTAATTTAACAGAACCATCCAAAGTTGTAACAGAAAAATCCTATTCCTTTTGTATCTAGAATAGCGAATCCTGTTAATCCTGTTGGACTATTGCTTGCTTCTGGCATATTAACATTGCTTTGTGCAGCTGTTTGGGCTATATCTCCTTTGTTAGGAATTGATTTTCCTGTAAAGCCTTGAATTTTTGATTCAATAACTACGCAAGAAAGATAGTCTCCATGACTGTCTTCATCGCTAGTAGGATTATCATAAGTCCATAAACCATTTACACTTTTTACACAACACTTGTTATCAATTGCTTTCAACTTAGTATCTCCTAGTTGAAGTCCTTCAATAACTTGGGCACAGCAACCATTATCTGCAACACCATTACAATCTTCGTCTAAACCATTTCCGCAGACTTCAGTAGTAGGTGTTCCTGCATTACAAGTATTACTTTCTAATCCAGCATTACAAACCATTTGGCCTGTTGCTGAGCATACTCCTATGCCGCATGATGTTTGAATATTTGAATAATCTTCATCAATTGCTTCATCGCAGTCATCATCTATCCCATTACATGAAGCTTCTGAAACTCCTGTTGGTGTACATTTAGGTAAACAAATACCGCCTATAGTTACCCAATTTGTTGGATAAGGTTCGCATAACCAAGGGTCTATCATTATTGAGCCTGCGCCAGGATAAGACACTGCTGTGTTTCCAGGTCCGCTTGCTGATCCCCAGTAATTATTTCTAGCATCGATTAAAGCCAATACTTGATTTATGACTCCCCCATAAAGAGAACCGTCTGTTCCAGCATATGTTTTTACATTGCTGTATATATTAGCATTCTTTATAACAACATTAGTTGGACCAGCGCCTAATTTTGCAGGTTCACCAATCAAGATACCTCTTTCATTTCCTGAAAAAGTTCCACCATTAACCTGTACATTATTTAATGTTGCAGGGTTGGCACCATATGTTGCTCCATCGCTTCTAGCTTTAATTCCGATACCTACTCCATTCTTTGCACCTAAACCATTACCAGTTACAATTAAATTATTGAAAATTAAATTCTGATAATTTCCAAACTTAAGGTTTATATCAAATCCTGCAAAACTTGGAGCAAAAGTAGCTGAGCATCCTTTAGTCCCATCACCATTATTAGTGACAGTAACGTCTGTGAATGTAGCATCTGATAGCTTTTCCGCATAAATTCCTTTTCCTACATTGCTATTGATAATTGTGTTAGTAATTGTTACATCTCTAACATAACTTCCTTTATAGCTTGCAGCAGAATTATACAGATATAGCCCAACAGCAAGGTCTTCGAATCTAGAATTTGTAATTGTGAGTCCAGATATATTTTGTCCGTCTCCAACTTGTAACCCTACATTCTTATAATCTATACATAAATCTTCACCAGTTACAGCAACAGAATCTATGTTTAAATTACTTAAAGATCCAAGAATTGCAATTCCGGCATAACGACCTGCATCTTGCGGGCTATTTAAATTTCTTGCTTGGATTAAAATATTTTTTAATGAAACTCCTGATGATCTTATAGTAAAAACATTTCCATTAGTAACACCATTAGTAACAATAGTTCCTCCAGCAGTACTTCCGGCACCAGTTATTGTAACTCCTTTAGTTACATCAACTTTTTCAGTATATGTTCCGGCTGCTACTTGAATAATATCTCCAGAACTTGCAGCATTTATAGCTGCTTGAATTGTAGCATAATCTGTCGGTACGTTTATTGTTGCAGCACTTACCATGCTTATCATAGCAAAGCTGAATAACATCAAAATTGTTATTAAAATTAATTTTTTCATATCTTTTTTTATACCTCCTTTCAATCTTTTTTAAAGTTAATTTTATATTATTAAATAGGTTTATAAGTCTTACTTTTTCTGCTGAAGCTTTCGCATTAAGTTAAAAAAAATAATCTCGCGAGCCCATTTCCATATTATTCTTTCTACTACTTAAATGAACTCGCTCGAAAAATAAAAATAAAAAAATTAAGCAACTGCTGTAGACATCCTTATATCACAAGTAACTCCGTTAGATAATACTGGCGCTACATCAATCTTATCGCCGCTAGTTATATTAAAACCAGAAACAGTTACTATTTCCATCATTCCTGGACTGACGGTCTTATTTGTTCCTTTTGTTCCGAATGAAACAATAATACTTGTTACATTAACATCATCTCCACCAGCAACTCTTCTTATGGTTACACTAGTATCTCCATTGACCGCACTTACTATTTCATAATTAAGTTTTCCGCAGGTTAATTTATCTGTTGCCTGAATTTGGCCTTGTCTTACTTGGTTTATCACAAAATAAGAGACTGCTGCAACAGCACCAATGGCTATAAGTATAAGTAGAACAGTGATAATAACTCCTTCTTGACCTTTTTTTTGCATTTTTTGATACCTCCTTTCAAATCGTTTATGTATTATTTATTGTCGTGCTTTCTGTTTATAATACTTTCGTAATATCTTCTTTTATCTGTACCATATTTTCTATGAGCTGTGCATGCATTTTTTGAATCATAATATTTTGAATTTCTTCTTTTAACAAACCTTGGCAATTCTTAATATCTGCTTCTGGATTTTGTATGTTTAATCCAATTGGAACATTGCAGTTCATTGATTTACCTTCTAAAACAGAAAGATCATTTGAACCTTTTTTTACTTGCAGTATAGAAACTGTTACTGCACAACCACTATCAATTTTTCCGAGTATATTATAGGATGTTACAAATTGTTCATTTTCTCTGATAAACAAAGCTCTTTCACAGTTGATTATTGCACTAGAAAAACAGGATTCATCATTTACCTGACAGGAGATTGTTCGAAAGAAGAAAAGATAAATGAATACACCAAGAACAATAAGGATAAGTAAAATCGTTGCTATTAAAAGCATTTTTAAGATTTTCACGTCTTTTTCCATTTTAAGAATAGGAAGAGGGTATTTTTAAGTTTTTAGTATACAGAAACCTCAGATTATATTGAAATCAATTCAATAGAAGTATTAGTTGTTGTAAAATTCTTTGCTGCCAAATGTTTAACACCAAGTTCTTCTGCAAATCTTACTATTGCTGGCAAAGCAGTATCATTTATTGCCAGAACAAATGGTTTTTCTTCGAATCTTGCGTATGGAAGTCTGCTTATTGGAAGTTTTTGAATTATATCTAGTTTGTTATTAAAAACAACTGCTGCCCTTGTGCCAATCATTTCATCTAATGCCGATTTTATTTTTTCAATTTCTTTTCCAGAAAGTTTTTCGATTTTTTCGTTTTCTTCACTTTTTTCTGCACCAACACTTTTTTCTTCTGGTTCAGAATATCTTCCTCTTCGGCTTTCATATTCAGAATATTCTTTTATACTAACTCTTCTTCTTAATGCCTGTAAAATTTCCTTGCCTGTTAATTCTTCTACTTCTTTTCCTTCTGGAGCAATAGCAATATATTTTACTTCTGCATTTTCTAATACATTTTTGATAATTAATTTTCCGCCCCTGTCCCCATCTACAAAAAGGGTTATTTGTTTTTCTTTAGATAATTCTTTGATAGTCTCAGGAAGTTTAACTCCATTCATGCATATAACATTTTTAACTCCCTGTTTTAACATATTAACAACATCTGCTCTTCCTTCTACAACCACAACTTCTTCTCCAGATAAGTCTCCACAAGGAAGATTTTCAACACCATAAGTTCTTATTGAAGACATTCTTGAAGATTCTGTTAATTCTCTTCCCATCGCTTTTGAATCATTGCCAGAACCATTCATTCCCTCTAGGAGTTTTCTTGCTCTTTCCATGATATAATCTCTCTTGCTTTCTCTTATATCATCTATTTTTTCGATTATTATTTTTGTTTCACTTGGACCGACCTTTTCTATTGTTTCAAGTGCAGCCGCAATAAGGGATGTTTCATTTTTATCCATAGCAGAGGGAATCTCTATCTCTCCAAGAGTTCTTCCTTCTTCCATTCTTAAGTTAACATCTATTCTGCCGATTTTACCTTGTTTTTGCAGTTCTCTCATCTCCATATCTTCACCAAGAAGTCCTTCTGTCTGACCGAATAGAGCTCCGATTACATCTGGTTTTTCTATTGCTCCTTCTGCTTCAAATTTTGCATATATTATGTATTTTATTGATGATGGTGCTATTTTTGCCATTTTTGTTTTTTTATATTTAAATTTTAAGTTAATCTTGCTAGAAAAAAATATTATTCTATTATCCCTATTCTCTGATTATTTCTTCTACTGTTTTTCTCTACTTCTCTATTGAAAATATAATCTTACCTAATGAAGTAAAAAACCAACCAAAATAAAGTTGATCATGATACTGATATGTGATAGGTGATATTAAGTTTAATCTTCTTCTAACTTAACTACTATAGATTAAAAGAGAAGGGTTTATTTATAAATGTTTCGGGCGAACTTTAGAATTATTAAAGAAGTGTATTGCGAGGGGAGGTTTAAAGCAGTCGGGGTTTAGCACATCTTAACATACCGACAATATCCCCATTTATCTGAATTAATGCCAAACTTTTTACACATGTCATCTCTATTGCCAGTTAAATACTTGCACGAAACCGGCTTAGAAACCCCTCCATGAATCAAAACTCTGACTTCTATTGCACAACCTCTCCTTGGAAGAATGCCACCATCTTTACAACCAAGACATTTAACCTCTCCAACATAACTCTGCCCATCTTCACTTCTAGAAATAATTTTCATTTACATCCTCTCCAAAATTTCTATCCTTTTGTCAAGAGAAGGATGCGTAGAGGTAATATCTGCATTCTTGAAAGGGTTACTTATAAATAACGGCGCCATGGTTTTGCTTATTTTCTTGCTTTCTTTTTTATTGATTGTCTCTTTTTTTATCTTCTTTAATGCTCCGATAAGGCCTGTTGGGGTTCTCATGAATTTTACTGCAGAAGCGTCTGCAACATATTCTCTCTTTCTAGATATAGCTAATTGAATAAGTTGAACAAAAAGAGGAGCAAGAATTGCGAGAATAATTCCAATTATTAGAAGGATAACGCCACTTTTGTCTTTTTCTCCTTTTCCTCCGCCAAACCACAAACTTCTTAAAAATATTTCAGAAATTATTGCAACTATTCCTACCAAAACAGCAGTAAGAGTCATAAATCTTATATCATAATTTGCAATATGGGAAAGTTCGTGTGCTAAAACTCCCTCTAACTCTTGCTTGTTTAAAGTTTCTAATGCTCCTGTCGTCACACATATAACTGATGTTTTTGGATTTTTTCCTGAAGCAAATGCATTTATCTGAGAATTTTCCATAATGTAAAGTTTTGGCATTGGCATTCCAGATGCAAGACAAAGACCTTCAACTGAATTGTAGTATTGTGGATATTTTCTTCTGTCAGCAGGTATTGCATTAACACTTGCTAGCGCAATATTCTGTGAAAAAGAATATCCAATAAGAACATAGATAATTGATATTATTGATGCAATGATGAGAAAAAGAAAAGGGTCACCATAAATATTGCCAATCACAAAACCCAGACCAGCTATGGCAAGGATAATCAAGATTATAAGAAAGACGGATTTTCTTTTGTTAGATGCTATTTGCTCATGAAAGCTAATGTTATCTTGAGGCATATTTTATTTTTTAGATAAGAGTTTTATATTTATAAAGATGATGAAAGTACTAAGATATTATAAAAAATCCTGCTTGACTTATCATATCTAGAATATTAATTAAAACTCATCCAGAAGAACCATGCTCCTAAAAGAAATATGACTAAACCCCAGAATATTTGAAGATGTTTGAACATCTGTGCTTTTTCATGAACATGTTGAGGAAATCCTATTTTCATAATCCCTTTAATTAGCGTAGTCCAACCCAAGATAGTTATAGCAACCCTCCAATCCCAAACCCAAAGATTATGCAACACCACAGTTATCAATCCTAAGAGAAATGTGATGTAACCAGTAGATATAGTAATAGTTTTATTCTCAGTATATTTTATTATTCTGCCTAAAAGCTTTGCCCCAATAGACATTAATCCTAAAATAATAAATAGACTGCCCCAGAATCTGGCTAGATATATTGTAATTTCTGATATCATTTTTTCTTGCAATAAGGACAGCCGTTATATTCTGAACTGTAAAGTTTTTTACAGAAACGGCATTTTATTAGGTCTTCCTCATTCGGCTCTTCATCATCTTCTTCGTCCTCAATTTTTTTTGATTTTTTAGGCGATGTTGTCTCGGTTGATTCAACTTTATTTTTGTCTGATTTGAACCATATACCTGAAATGATAAGATAACCCACCGAAACTGCCAGAGCTATCCAAGAAGGTAAGAAAAAAGAGACTAGAAATGCAGCCACAATAACTCCCATGGCCCTGTAGTGTTTTTTCTGCATAGCAATACCTAGAGCAGCAATCACAAGTATGCATATTAGTCCACTTGATCCGAAATAAATGTTAGAATCTGTAGATGTAAGCACCATTTTTATCTCCCAAAAAACTCTGTAAAAAGAGGCTTGTTTAATGAATCCATGAGGGTTGGGATATTAGCGCGAAAGTTTGTGCCTGCTGCCCTTAGTTGTGTCCAAAAATCATTGAGGTAGCTATATTCTGTGCCAGCGCCTGGAACTGCTGCATTGTTTCCTGAAGAATCGTCTACATTTCCGCTGCATCCCTGGTCAAAGCAATTCTGGCCTGAAGCCTGCTGTTCCAGTTGGCCTAGGGCGCTTGCATGAACTCCGGAGATGCTGAATATCATAATTGCCATAAGAAACACTGAGATTGCAATAAACTTATTTTTCATCATATCCATAAATTTTCTTTATTTTTTGTTTAATTTTGGATCATCCTAAAAACAAGTGCCTGGCACATTGTTTTTCTGATTTTAACATTTACTTTTTTTTGCAATAAGGACATCCGTTATATTCTGAGCTGTATTTTTTCCCGCAGAAACGACATCTTATTTTATTTGATTCTTGTTCTGAAGAAGATTTTTCGGATTTAGCTTTTGAAGCTAGCTTTGCAGTTGAAACTTTCTCTTGAGCAGGGGCTTGCTGTCCGGAGTTTTTCATGACTGCTGGATTTTTCTGAACAATATCTATAATATTGTTCAACGCAAGATATGCTCCGAAAATCATGCACCCTATAACAATAAACCTACTAGTAGAATCTATGCTCGCAGATTCAGGGTTCGCAAAAAACATAAGACCTGAAATTACAAAAATTGCCCCGATTACAATTCCAACAATAATTCCTGATTTTACTGCCATCTTTTTTCTATTTAGAGAAGAATTTAAACTTTTTAAAGGTTGTTAAAATTTATCCCGGCGGGATTTGTTTAAAATCTAGGGATTATCACTCAGAATTATTAAGAAGAAGGTGGCTATTTCAGCAAGTTAGAAAGGCTGAATCAGTTATCTGCTGGTCAAGATCTGCATTTGTGCACCGATAATCCAACTCCCCAAAAGGATCTAACACTGGCTGTTTTGCTGTGTCAAGTATGGCGATAATTTCTTTCTGGTAACCTTCATAGCTACTAAAATCCACCTCATGGGTGATGCTCCAGGTAGTAGATATTGGAGCCCCAGGATCACGAGAGCATATCGGGCTTGTTCCCCAATATCTCCAGCTGGGGCATTTAAATGGATATATCTCTAAGCCTGGACGTCCATCTAACAATCTGCCCGCCGAAAAACTTAGGAAAGAGCAGGGTGGGCCCTGTATTGTTCCAGACATCTCGACAGTGCAAACGTGGTCTATGATGCCAGAATACTCTTCTGTTCTGAGTAATGTGGCAGAGGCAGTTTCTATTTTGATTGAAGGAGTTACAACGTTGTCTGTTGATGCTGCATCATTATCACTTAAAGTTGTGGGCGTGCCATCTTGGACATCCAAATGATGAATATCCTGATATCCCAGATATAATCCCAGACACACAGCGAGAAAAGCTAGACCGTATATTAAAAAATAGTTTTTAGTCCATGCTGGAGGCGTTTTGGATTTTATTGCAGGATTTTCTTTTGCCATTTTCTCTTTTTTATATTTTATTCATGTTTTAGAAGTTTAAATATCTTCGTAGAATCCAGAACCGAACAGAAAAGATGAGTCCCGGCGCCCATCTCACATCTGCATTTTTACTTAGTGTCTGCTTCTGTAAAATGCAAATGCTCGGATTCGAATTACTATCTGTATCATTGAAGTCACTAGAACACTGGGTGGCGTTTTGTCCATTCATTATTCATGGACAAAAATCCCGGCGCCCAGATTCGAACTGGGGACAAATTGGTCTACAGCCAACTACTCTACCGCTGAGTTACGCCGGGAAGTTTTTTTAAAACACTTGTAAGTGTTTGCCTTTTTCAAGGCAATACTATAGAATTGTTGTTGTTTTTAAGCTTTGCTTTATTATAATTTAATATCCTCAACTTTATAATATTGTCGCTGTTTAATTTCTATAATGCTGTTTTTCTTCATAAATTCTTTGAGAATCTTCATCCATTCAGGCTCAACAAACTGCTGAATCTGTGTTTGATCTTCATATATTCTCATTTTAGTCTTATTCTTATTCTCGTTCTCTGGTTTGTTTTCCATGTTTTGTTTATCTTGTTTTCTGTTTATAATCTTCCTGCTGAAAAAATTCTAGAATTTTTTCTAGAAAATTTTTTATATTCTTTATATAATTTTTCAGTATTTTTGGTTTATAGATATCCTGGTGAGTTTTTTGTTAACAAAAATGTTAACATTTTTCTCACTGGGGGATTTAAAAAGGGGTTTTTAGGCTTGATTTGGCTGTAAAGATTAAGACAAGAGAGATTTATGGAACAAGGGCAAAATGCGAGGTTTAAGTAAGCGAGCCCGAAGGGCGAGCTGGGCGGGGCAGGAGGATTTTTTATTTATGAGTAATTTGTATAGAAGGTATAGAGAAGGCTCAATAGACAAAATTTAAATAGATAATCAATTTAGATAGAACATGTTAAAAAAATGGGGTTGGCTTGGATTAGTCTTAATCTTGTTTTGTGAATTTAATTTTATCTATAAAATTCAGCCATTTGCTCTTTGGTATTTTCCGATAATATGGTTCGGGTATATTCTATTTGTTGATAGTATCGTATTCAAGATTAAGCATAAATCTCTTATCACAACTAATATTTCAAAACTTATTGGAATGTTTTTAATATCTCCCCTTGTTTGGTGGATTTTTGAATTTATGAATATTGCTCTTAAAAATTGGCAATATACGGGCACAGAGTCTCTCGGAATTTATTATCACTTATTCGCAACATTATCCTTTTCAGTTGTTATTCCTGCCTTTTTCGAAACTTTTGATTTAATTAAAGCTTTTTTTAAATTCGAAGAAAAGGAGCCGAAGATAAAAACAAGTAGAAAAACCGCTTTTAAATTGATAGTTCTCGGCATAATCTTACTGATTTTAACATTAACCCTGCCTTATTATTTTTTCCCTTTTGCATGGATTTCTATTTTTCTTATTATTGACCCGATAAACTCCCTAAGAAATCAACCAAATCTTATAGATAAATTAAAAAATAAAAACTATAAAATATTTCTCATTTGTGCAATAGCAATGTTGATGATGGGTTTCTTTTGGGAATTCTGGAATTATTGGGCTGTTATAAAATGGGTATACTTTATTCCTTTCTTTAATTTCTGGCATTTTTTTGAGATGCCTCTTTTAGGTTATCTTGGCTATATACCTTTTTCATTTGAGATATATGCTATTTATTATTTTATACGAGGCTGTTTTAGATAGCCTTTTCCAAAATGCAAGGTTTAAGCAATGCGGAAGGATTTTTTATTTTTTGAAATTAGGTTTTATGGAAGAGTTTTTAAAGTTAAAATTTCTTAGTTTATTATGGCACAAAAAGTAGAGGGTACATATGGAAGCAAGCATAAAGATATACAAGTTGGAACATATGAAAGCGGAAAATTTAGACCTTATGGACACCATTATGTAATTCATGCAAAAGTAGATGATAATTCTAATCCAGAAATAATGAGGCTTGCTAAAAGTGGAATAGTTATTCACGGAAGTTGTAAAGATGGAAACTTTAGGCCTGCTGAAGTTCGTGGCAAGGCAGGTTATATAAATCATATTGATACCCCACAAGGCACATATGGATTTAATTATGAAGGAGAATTATTAGACAAACGAGGGCAAGTTATCGGAGCATTAGATAAAAATGGAAAAGTTTTAGGTAAAGATGAATATAAAAGAACAGTAGAATCAGACATGGAAGAAGCTGTTAGAGCTCTTGTAGATTTACCAGAACCGGGACTAACAAAAACTTATGAAGCCGAGCAGAGAGCAAAAGGAGATATGTATCGGGATTTTGTTAGAATTGGTAAAAAAGTTGGAATTAGCAAAAATAAACTCCGAGGTTACGCTAAAAGATTAAAACTTTCTGATAAAGAAATTCAAGAAAGAACAAGAAGACCATTTGGAGGACTAGAACGAGGTTTGTTAGGTATTATTAGTGGGGTTGGTTTTCTTGCAGGATTATTTCTTTTACCTCCAAATCTGACAGGAAATGCAATTGCTAACGTCACTCAAAATTCTAGCAGCATACTGGGTGCAGTTCTTTTAGTAGTTGGTTTAGTTAGTGCATTTTTCTGGTTGAAGAAGTAGGTCTAATTTTAAGCGAGGTAGGAAGATTTTTTATTTCCGCGAAAATCGAGGATTTTCGGGGCCCAGAAAAGCTTTGCTTTTCTTGGTTTTCTTGAATGCGAGCGACTGGAAGGAGCGAGCGTTTTTGGATTAGGATTTAGCTATTTTCCATAAAGTTTCAAATAAAACCCTTTGAGTATCGGCTATCTCTTCGTTTTCTATTAAAACTCCTGTAAGTTCTTTCTTAGCTGTAAGGATTCCGACTTTATTGCCTGAAATAAATGTCCAAGTAGAGGTTTTCCCAAGACTTCTTAAAATCTTAATTTCTGTAAGTTTTCTCCATTTAGGATCTTTAATAAAATCTGCTTCTAATCTGTCTGTAATCGCCTTCATTTTAATGCTTTTAGAAAGTCTTGTTTTTCTCCAGTGAAGAGATTGATATTCTATTGATTTTTCAACGATATCAAAATTACCATAAGCAAGAACTTCATCTTTAGAATTATCAATGAGTATATCAAGCATAGAAGTTATGCCTTTCTTGCCTTCGTAAAGTTCGACATAAGGTTTTTTGCCTGCAAGACTTATTTTAGCTTCAAGCTCGGGCAGGATTGATTTTAACTTGCCCTCTTTTTCTTTAAGCAAGGATATAAGGACTTTTGGCTCTACTGCAAGAAAGTTTTGTATATTATCTTTTTTAATTGATTTTGCAAGCCCTTTATTCAAAAGTGATTCGAGCAAGTGATAAGTTGTAACTCGGTTTATTCCCGCCCTGTCAGCGAGCCTCGTTACATTGCTCTGGCCTAGTTCAAGCAGAGCTAGATAAATTTTTGCCTCTTTATCTGACAATCCGAACTCTTCAAGTATGCCAAGTATTTCGTTTTCTGCCATGATTTTTAATGGTTTTTGTTCTTTATAATTCTTTCTATTGTTGTTCATTTTGTACAACAAAAGGCTAAAAAATGGGTTGTTGTCATCGGTTAGAGGTTAAAAAACATGAAAACAAAGATGACATACCAAGAATTAAGAGAATACATGCAGAATCTTGAGAAGTTTCCTGGATGCGAAAAGAGAGCCAGAGCTCCCTTAATTCACAAAGGTTTCCCAGGAACTTTTAATCTTAGCTTTACTGAGTATGAACATCTAAAAGAATTTGGAAATTTCTCTAATTTTAATAAAGATTTTATTTTTTCTGCAATACAAAGTTGCATAAGACCACAGGATATAGATGAAAATCTGAAAAATGGAAAGGGTTTATGGAAATATCTCGGGATTTTTGAGATGGCTGATTTAGCAGGACAGATTGTTTTAAGTGGAAAAAATAAAGCAGAGGAATTGCATTTATACCAGATCAAGAGATTGGTAAAAATGTTTAATGAATTGGGTTTAGATTTAACCCGGATTTATCCTAGTTATAATGCCGGGGGGAGTGTAAGTGAATTAACTAAAGGAAAGTATAATTTTGATTTTATTATTCCAGAAGATACTCTTTCAAAAGAAAGTTTTATAGCTGAAGGAATTCCTGCTGAAAACTTAATAGCTGATAAAACTAGAGACACTTTTCTTTCACTTCATCTAAATATGAAAAGTCCTTGGGGATATAGAAATGAAATAAATTATAATATTGGAACTAAGGAAAATCCTCAATTGCTAGATATAGCTACATTAGAAAGATGTTTATGGTTTCCCAAATATAATGGTGAAGAAAAATCTTTGAATATTTGCGGACTTACAGAAATAGATCATACAATAAATGTTAGTGGTATTGGATTAGAAAGACTTTGTATGGCTATAAACAAATTGTCTAATGTGCAAGAAGTAGACTACATAAAGTCATTTTATGATTCTTTTAGAACACTTTCTCCAGAATTAAGTGAAGAGCAAAGAATCAAAGTAGGCGAAGTTATAAGAGCAATGCATAGGGTTCAATCAGATGTATCTGCGAATTCTTCTGTTAAATGGACAGAATCAAGAGAAAAGAAAAGAAGGAGATTAATGCAGATTATACATGAGAATCATAAAGGTTTAAAGAAAGAAGAGCTTGAACAGCTTTTAAAAATTCATGCAGAAACTCAGCCCTGGCATCCTGAACTAGAGCAGGGGATAACCCCTACAGCAGATTTAATATTAAATTATCTTGAGGCAAGGAGATAAAATGGGAGATTATTTGCCTAATTATGACACGAATAGAAGGAATATAGCTTATAGTTCTCAAAATGCAAGAATTCCTTTATCGAATCTACCTAGAAACTTGAGAAGTTTAGATTCTAGAGAAATAAAGTATGATGCGAAGAGCCTACTTGGAAGAATATACTATGAATTTCAGGAAATTAAACATGATGAGGAAATCGAATATGACAACAGACGATATGACTGGATGCCACGAAGAGTGCCTTAGGCTCATAAAAGAAGCGGAAAAGATTGCATTTGAAGATACAGTTAAAGCTAGGAAGAACTATTTAGAGGCCGCTAAAATTATGTTGGAGCTCTATTTTAAAGCTGAAGATGACAACCTTTTAGATAAAGCGAATGAGAATTATTTTAAGTCGATAGACATTAAAAAGAGATATGGACGACCTGTTTCAAATATAGGATATAAAATATCTAATAATAGTAGTGGAATAAAAGGAACAATTGATGCTAAAGATGAAGTTAAAGATGTTGGAAAGATAACTTTTAATTCGATTTATGGAAGCAACTCGCTAAAAGAGGATATGGTTCTTAAAATCATTGGACCAATAAAGAGACCTGATGTTTTTTCTATGTTTGGAAAGAGAAAAAGAGAAAATGTCCTTTTATATGGGCCTCCCGGTTGTGGAAAGTCTTTATTGGCAGAAGCGATAGCTAATGAAGCCGGTGCTTCATTCTTTTATGTAAAGGCTTCAGATATAAAGAGTAAATGGATTGGAGATACAGAGAGGAATATTGCAGAGCTATTCAATAAAGCCAGAAATTCTAAACCAGCAATAATTTTTATAGACGAATTCGAAAGTCTGGGAAGAGAACGAGCTAATATTTATCATAGTTTCGAAAAAAATTTTATTTCACAATTTCTTGCAGAGATTGATGGATTCGGAACAAAAAATGAAGAGGGAATCTTTATTATGGCTGCTACAAATGAACCTTGGGAGATCGATTCTGCCTTATTAAGATCGGGAAGATTTGGTACTAAAATCTTTGTCGGTCCTCCAAATACAGAAGACCGTTATGAAATATTAAAGAACTATTTGAAGAGTAAACCTATTTCAAAAGAAGTAGATATTAAACAGTTAGCAGATATAACTTGGCAGTTTTCTGGTGCAGATTTAATAGAACTATGCGAAAAAGCAATAGAATTTGCACTAAGAGACTATATTAAACTTAAGGATCTTAGAAGAGCCAACATGAACGATTTTAAAAATGCAATAAAAAATATAAAACCCATAACACGAACATGGTTAAATCGGGCTAAAAAGAAGCTGATAGAATTAAATTTAGTCAATGAATATCAAGATATAATGTGCTTGAATTTAAATCAATAGACTTAAATATAATGGAGGATTAATATAAAAATGAAAATTTTTTGGGGCGCAATTCCTAACATAAAGATTTTCGTAGATAGAAATAAACGGGTTTATAACTTGTTGCTAAGAGCCCGGGAAAGCAATTCTATGGAGGCAAGGGATATAAATCTTCTATTTTTCTTAAAAGAACTTTTTATTTTTACTAAAGAAACTTCTTATATTGACAAAGTAGATTTGAAGGAAGAACTATTTTATTTTAGATATGATTTTCAAGAGGTTCCAGATGAAGGGCCGTATATTATTTCAGAAGATGTAGCAGATATTTTATATCAACCTTATATGGAAGAAACTCTGGATTCCAACTTAGAAAAATATGAAGTCTTAGTAAATAAACTTATTGATAAAAGATATTCAAAACTTACTAAAAAAGAAAGAGAGATATTAACAAAGTTTTATCATGCAGGCAAGGCTTTATTACCAAAAGATGAGCAAAAGGTTGCAGAAAAATTAGTAGACGAAGGATTCCTTTCAATTTTTGAAGTAAATGGAGAACTGTGGTTAGATGCTTCACAAACACCCCCAGAGTTTTTAGAAGATAAAATTTTATATGAGCAGGGATTTAAAGCTAAAAACAAATCAAAAGGCCCCATAGGTAAATTAAGGGAATTCGATAAATAGAAAAATGATAATCCGAAAAGCAACTAAAAAAGACCTGAAGAGCATAGCTGAACTTCTTAATGAATATACCAAATATGAGCATAGTCTTAACAAAAAGATAAGAGTAGAAAGCCTAAAAGAGCTTAAGAGGGAGGAAAAAAAGCATTTTTCTGAAGGATGCATTTATTTTATTGCGGGAGATAATAGAGAATCTGTTGGCTGCTTGAATGCAAACATTGACCGAAGAGGAAAATCAAAGATAGGGGTTATTCATAATCTGATTATAACTAAAAATGCGAGAGGAAAAGGTTATGGCAATAAACTTATAGAATTTGCTTTTAATTATTTCAAGAAAAAAGGATGCAAGAGAGTTAAGACATTTATACATGGAGCAAACAAAAATGCTAAAGGATTCTGGGAAAAGCAGGGTTTTGAGCTTGAAGAAGGGTATAGTGGGAGTATGAAGTTAAAATGAAAATTCGCCACGCCACGCTAAAAGACCTGAAGAGCATAGCCGAGATATTCAGAATAGAATCTTCCAAGCCACCCTACAACAAAAAGAAAACCCCGAAGAAAGCGCTAGGGGGGATTAAGAGAGATTTCGAGACAAATGACATCTATGTTGCAGTAATTGACAATGAGATTGCAGGATTTGCGATGGTATGGGCGGATACAGGCATAAAGGGCCAGTTATGGATTAATGAGCTTTGGATATTGCAAGAATATCAAGGACAAGGAATAGGAAAGAATCTTATGGCTGAAATTGAAAGAATCTACAAAAAGAAGGGCACAAAGATATTCAAACTTGTGGCGCATACGGGAAAAGGTGGGGCGAGAAGTTTTTATAAGAAATTAAAATATAAAGAGGATAAGAGCATGGTTTATATGGAGAAGAGAGTGAGATGAACACTAAACAAACCAAATACTCCTTTGAAAATCCTGAAGTATGGATTCCGACTAGCGAAGAAGATGCAAAAAAAGAAATTCCGGTTCTAATTAATATATTCAAAAAATATGGAAAAGTTGAGAGCGTTTTAGATGTAGGTTGTGGGATGGGAAGACATGCTTATCTTTTATCTCAGAAAGGTTATACTTGCGAGGGTGTAGAGCCACATCCAAAGATGATTGAATATGCAAAACAGCATTATTCCGGAGTAACCTATAAAGTAAACAATATGCAAGGTATAAACTACAAGAATCAATTTGATGCTATTACTTGCATATTTAGTATTATTGTTTTTAATAAATCAAATGAAGAAGCAATGAAGACATTCGAAAACTTTTATCGTGCATTAAAAAAGGGCGGAATTTTAATTCTTGAAACATTTAATTCTATAAGTTGGATTGCTAATCAGTCATTTAGAAAAGAGTTTGTAGATGTTGATAAGAGCAAAAATGAAAAAACAATCTATCACGAATGGATAAATACAAATAATCAAAGTTATGTTAGCGAAAGAACTTATTATGACCTAGGTAACAACAAGAAAAAAGGTTCTTTTATCAAAGAATCAAGAATGTTTTTCCCTTTAGAATTAAAATTCTTTTTAGAACAAGCAGGATTCAAGGTCTTGACAATGCTAAGTGCAGATAATTTAAGCAAAATTACTCTTAAAGACACTTCTCTTGATAAAAGAAGACTTTTAGTTGTAGCGAGGAAAAAATGACTAGAGTATTTATTTCATATAGATTTAGTGGAGAAGATAAAGATAAACTTAAAAAAACAATTATGCAAGTACATAACTTCATAGGTAAAGCCGGACATGAACATTATTCTACTATTTTTGATACAGATCAATTCACAAATGAAAACTGGAGCGGAAAAAAGATTATGGAAAAGGCTTTTAAGGAGATTGATAGTTCTGATGTTGTTTTGTTCTTTGTAAGAAGTCCAAAGATAAGTCAAGGAATGCTTATTGAGTTAGGATATTCTCTTGCCAATAAAAAGAAGATTATTTTAGCAATAAAAGAGAACATAAAAGACAGCGTTTTTAGAAGACAAATTGAAGAAGTTATTGAATTTAAAAACATGGCAGATTTAAAAAATAAACTATGCGGTTTAGAGTTCTAAGATCTATTTAAAATGAAAAAAATAATCATAATTCGTGGCAAAGTCACAGCAGGAAAGACAACAATCTCACATGAACTTGCAAAAGTTCTCCCCGGCTGGATTTTTGTTGATCCTTGGAAGATAAAAGAGATGTTTGAGCCACTTAATTTGAAAGATAGAGAACCACTAAAGAAGGCATCAAAGAAAGCTATGATAGAAATAATGAAAGTTGTAATTAGAGACTTAGGAATAAATATTCTTGTTCAAGAAACAACTCAAAAGTTTATTAAAAGATATTTGAGAAAAGATTTGAAAGGAAGAGGTTATAAGATGTACTCTTTTTTCTTGGATGTTGAATTAAGAGATGCAATTAAAAGGGATATTCAAAGAAAAAAGCCAACTATGTACATAGGTAAAGAAGTAAAAAATGAGAAGGAATGGAAAGAAAGAATTTTGCCAGATAAAGAAGATTTTATTATTAATACAAGCAAGTACGGTATAAATGAGACTGTGAGCATCATTTTAAAAGAAGTTGGAGAGAAGAAAAAGAAAAATCCTAATGCTCGTTTAATAAGGAGATGTTGGTAAAATGAAAGCAATAAATCAAAATTCCTACAAAAAAGCCCTTAAATGGATTGTTAAAATTCTGAAGAAGAAAAATATAAAGTTCAATATTCTAGGAGGATTAGCAGCATATGCTTATGGCTCAAAAAGAATGCTTGTTGATATTGACTTAGCTATGAAAAATAAAGATTTTCAAAAAATCTTGCCAGATGTAAAAAATTATGTTGTTGAACCTCCACATTTCTCTAAATCTAAGAATTGGCAATGCTATTTTATGGAATTAAAGTATAAAGGTATAACAATTGAATTTGGGGGAGATAAGGGTTGTAAAATGTTAAACTCCGAAACTAAGAAATGGGAAAATCTTGGAGATGGCTTATCAAAAACAGTTTATAAGAAAGTTTTTGGCCTAAATCTGCCATTAATTTCTAAAAAAGAGCTTATTGCGTATAAGAAGAAGCTGATGAGAGATGTGGATATTGTTGATTTAAGGAATTTGGGCGTGAAAACAAGATGAAAACTTCAAAGCAATTTTATAAAGATCTTGGTGCAGAAGGTTTGGCTGAAAGAAAAAAAGCTATTCATACTAAAAAAGAACTCGTATATCTAAAAAGATTTCTGAATAAAAAACAGCGAACTTTGGATTTAGCCTGTGGTTATGGCAGATTTACTATTCCCTTGGCAAAACAAGGATATAACATTGAAGGGTTAGATCTTTCTCCAAATTTACTTAGAAAAGCAAAAAAGGATGCAAAAAAACAAAGACTAAACATTAGATTTAGAGAAGGAAATATGACTCATCTTCCATATAAAGAGACTACTTTTGATGCAATTATCTGCATGTGGTCTGCTTTTTCGGAATTGCACAAAAAATCAGATCAAATTAAAGCACTTAAAGAAATGTTAAGAGTTTTGGATAAAAATGGATTTGCTATTTTAGAAATGCCAAAACCAAAACGAGTAAAGAGAAAAGTAGCTACCGCTATGATTAGTGGAATCGGGGGGATGCCCATGTATTATCATGATAAAACAACTCTAAGAAGTTTAATGAAAAAAGTTAAGGTTCTAAAGTATAATGTATTTATAGATAATTTCGGGGGAAGAGATAGGCTCTTTTTACAATTTTGGAAATGAAAACCCCACTAATCAAACAACTAAAACGTAATATAACAAAATTATATTGGATAAATGCTCTAAATAGCACACAATTTCACTTAGTAATTTTT